>JACCDN010299931.1_pt1 | contig 28895 bp, 25 predicted proteins | sample 7441691 | NCBI WGS metagenome assembly JACCDN01 (sample SAMN15323439, study PRJNA562643) | freshwater metagenome | isolation source: river surface water | place: USA:Blue River Watershed | collected 2017-08-16 | reverse complement strand
TCTCGAAGATCCTCGAAACACCAAAACCAAAGAAGAATTAACGCAAGAAGAAAATCTCCGATCATTAAAAATTCCATCAAACCAAGTTTGGAGCCTGTCAATCGAAGGATTTTTACAAATACCTAATCGTCAATTAATTTGCGGATATGGCAATTGCTTGAAAGAATTTTTAAAGCAAACCGAAAATAATTTACCCGTTTTCATTGAGATTGGAAATATCGCCACCAGACTTGATGGCGGAAATGGTTACGAAAATCTGCAGCATGATGAAAACAGCGGAGAAATTTTGGTGAACGAATATAACGTCGAAAAAATTTACGCTAAAAAAGAAAAATTGGTAACAAGTTTGAAAGCGCTTTTCAAGCAGAAATCAGAATTAGAATCTTTGCCAGAGCAAGAAAAACCAGCAGCAGAACAGCAATTGCGACTACTTTCTTTAATGCCGCAGGAAATTTTTCAAAAAATAGACTCTGCAGATTTTAATAAGGAAGATGTTGAAACTATTTTGCGCGCTCAAAATTTAGTTCAGTTGGAAATTATGAAAGACATCAAAGCGGCGACAAAAAAACATAAAATTCCACTGATTCAAAATACCAAAAATGGCCATTGCGCGAATATGAGTATCGTCAATGGCGGCAATAATCAGGTTGAGTTAAAAGAAGATCAGATTTTTTTAACTATGACACAACAGATACGCGGATATATTGAAATTTTAAGTGGCGAGTCTTTGATAGAGCGCAATATACTAAATCGTAATCCAAAATATTAATTTAATTCTTTTGAAATCATGAAAAAAATTCTTGTCAAAAATCCAGTGGTTGAAATTGATGGCGATGAAATGACGCGCATCATTTGGAAGATGATTAAAGAAAAATTAATCACGCCTTACATCGACGCACCGATCCAATATTTTGACTTATCAGTTCAAAATCGTGACGCAACAAATGATCAAATTACCATCGATTCTGCCAATGCTATCAAGGCTTGCGGCGTTGGCATTAAATGCGCCACAATTACACCCGACGAGGCGCGTAAAAAAGAATTTAACTTAAAAGAAATTTGGAAATCGCCCAACGGCACAATTCGAAATATTTTAGATGGCACGGTTTTTCGTGAACCGATCGTTTGCAAAAATGTGCCTCGCATCGTTTCAAATTGGACTTCGCCGATTATTGTTGGTCGTCACGCTTTTGGCGATCAATACAAAGCGACAGATTTTTTAGTTCCAAACAAAGGAAAATTAAGCATTAAATTTGAAGGCGAAGATGGAAAAGTGATCGAGCACGAAGTCTTTAATTTCAAAGGTTCCGGCGTTGCGCTCGCAATGTATAATACTGACGAATCAATTCGCGGATTTGCTTATTCTTGTTTTAATTTAGCGCTGCAAAAAAATTGGCCGCTTTATCTTTCGACAAAAAATACGATTCTAAAAAAATACGACGGACGCTTTAAAGACATTTTCGCCGAGATTTATGAACGCGATTTCAAAGAAAAATTCGCACAAGCCAAAATCACTTACGAACATCGTTTAATCGATGACATGGTTGCAAGCGCGCTGAAATGGAGCGGCAGTTTTATTTGGGCCTGCAAAAATTATGACGGCGATGTGCAATCAGATTCAGTGGCTCAAGGATTTGGATCACTTGGTTTAATGACTTCAGTTTTAATCACGCCGGATGGAAAAATTATGGAAGCCGAAGCGGCACACGGAACTGTAACGCGCCATTTCCGCGATCATCAAGCTGGCAAACCAACTTCAACAAATCCTTTGGCGTCAATTTTTGCGTGGACGCGCGGCTTAGAATTTCGCGGCAAACTTGATGGCAATCAGGAATTAATCGACTTCTGCCATCGTTTAGAAAAAGTTTGTATCGACACCGTTGAGTCGGGAAAAATGACCAAAGATTTGGCGGTTTGCATTCACGGAAATTCTGTCGAACATGGTAAACATTACCTCTACACCGAAGAATTTTTAGACGCCATCGACCAAAATCTGCGCACCAAATTATAAACCAAACCCAAATCTACTTTGACCCGCAAAACTGATATGATTCTAACCTCAATCATTCTTTTTGTTGCCGCTCTAGTTTATTTTAATCCGAAAGCCAGTGAAAATAGTTGGGACAAAGCCAGTCGCGACAGCGCTAATTTGGTTCCTTCGGCTTTAAAAACTCCAGAAGCACAAGTGCAAATTTATTCAGCCAAAGCTTATTCATGGCGCGGAAAATTTAGTCAACACACTTGGATTGCCACAAAAGAAAAGGATGCCGCAAGCTATAAAATTTATTATGTCGTACTTTGGGGAACTTATCTTGGATCTGATGGAGTTGTAGTAATTCAGGATGATTTGCCCGATCGCTTGTGGTTTGATGCCAAGCCTGAAATTATTTTTTCAAAATCAGGAGAAGAAGCGCAAAAAATGATTCCTCAAATTCAAGCCGCCGCAAAATCTTACCCTTACCAAAATCTTTACCGCGCTTATCCCGGGCCAAATAGCAACACTTTTGTCTCGCATGTAATTCGTCAAGTTCCTGATTTAAAAGTTGCGCTACCAAACAACGCCATCGGCAAAGATTGGCTGTGCGATAAAAACGGTGTTAAATTTTTTGCGCTAACTGAATCAAAAACTGGCCTGCAATTTTCTTTCTACGGAATGTTTGGAATAATTTTTGGACTTGTTGAAGGTATTGAGATCAACATTATCGGCCTTTCTTTCGGCATCGATTTTCTAAAACCTGCATTAAAATTACCAGCAATTGGACGAGTTGGGGTAAGTTAATACAAGGCTTTGAGATGATGTTTGGAAATAATTAGCTAACAGTGTCTAATATTTTCCAAACAATTTTGTGGATGATTCCGTCTTCAAGAAATTCTTCATCACCACAAAAATATTCATTTTTTGTATAAAAATTTATAGCACTGCGACCCGCGCCATCTCTGGCATGAGCGTAAATTACTCGCGCCTCATTTTCTTGCGCAAACTCTTCACAAAATTTTAAAAGCCGCGAACCAATTCCTTTATTTTGCATTTCTTTTAACACCGCAACTCTTTGCATAAAAATTTTATCATCGTCACGCGTTAGCATGGCTGTAGCGCAAATCGCATCCTCTAAAAATCCAGCAATACGGATATTTTGTTTTTCCGCTTCTAATTCTTTGTCGGAAAATTTTAAGTTTAAAGGTTTACGAAGAATTTCTTCGGCAAGGCAAATGGCATCAACGTAAGATTTGTCGCTGGGTTTGATGATTTTGAAAGTTAGGTTATTTTGCATTGGAAGGTTTTAACTTTTTTGCGGTTTATTACAAACAACCGTCGCTGCGCTCCTCGCAATGACGGGAACCATTTCGGTTCTAGCTTCCAGCACCTGAACATGCGGCGTCGCTTTTCTCGCTACGCTCGAAGACGACTTGCACCAAGGCGGAGGCGTAGCCTCGGTCAGTGATTTGCTAAAAATGTGCATTTAGCACATTTTTTTTACGCAAATCACCCATGGCACTGTTTAAACTTTTTTCCGCTACCACACGGACAAGATTCATTTCTACCAACATTTCCCCAAGTCGCTGGATTATTTGCATCGCGCTCTTTTGGGTCGAAGTTAATCTTCACCGGAGTTGCCGAAACAGTCGCGCGTCCTTGCTTAGCCTGACTTTGCACAAAAGCTGGATCGTTTCTGGTTTCAAACATTTTTTGTTTCGGTGTACGCTCTAACAAATTTACTTCACCATCCACGTTAGCATTAATGTGAACGTGAGCCATGCGACTCACCACTTGCTCTTCGATTCTAAGCATCATGTCTTCAAATAAACTGAAGGCGTCACGTTTATATTCAATAAGCGGATCTTTCTGTGCGTAAGCGCGAAGATTAATACCGTTGCGAAGTTTATCGAGCGACAATAGGTGATCTTTCCATTCTGAATCTAGCGTTAACAAGAAAATTTGTTTTTGAATTTGGTTTACAGCATTGGCGCCGTAACGCTCAATCTTGTCAGAAAAAATTGCCCCTACATTACCGTTAACGAAATTTAAAATTTCTTTTTCGCTCACGCCTTCTTTTTCGCTTTCATATTTCATGTCGAATTTCGCGCCGTAAATTCTGAAAAGTTCTTTTTCTAAAAGATCAATTTCCCATTGTTCTGGGTAAGTATTTTTTGGAATGCAATCTTCAATCAACTCTTGATTTATCTGACTTACCGACTTTTTAATTTTTTCTGAAATATCGTCAGCTTTAATCACCTCATGACGTAATTTGAAAATTACTTTGCGCTGCTCATTCACAACATCGTCATATTTTAAAAGATTTTTTCTGATCTCGTAATTTCGCATTTCCACTTTGTGCTGCGCTTTGGCTAAAGTCTTAGTAATCCAAGGATGGAAGATTGCTTCGTCATCTTTCAAACCTAAGGTCGAAAGCATATTTTGTAATTTTTCTGAACCAAAAATTCGCATCAAATCATCTTGCAGCGATAGATAAAATTTTGATCTTCCGGGATCGCCTTGACGTCCGGAACGGCCGCGCAATTGATTGTCAATTCTGCGACTTTCATGCCTTTCAGTTGCCACAACAAAAAGCCCGCCAGCCGCAATCGAGATTTTTTTATCAGCTTCAACTTTAGCTTTAATTGCGGCGATTTTTTGCTCGTCAACTTCTTCGCCAATCATCATTTCTGCATTTCCGCCAAGCATGATGTCTGTGCCACGACCAGCCATATTTGTAGCAATCGTGATCGCACCAGGAACGCCAGCTTGAGCAATAATTTCAGCTTCTTGCTCATGATATTTCGCATTCAAAACATTGTGTGGTAATTTTGCGCCTTTTAAAAGTTTCGACAAATATTCCGATTTTTCGATGCTGATTGTACCAACTAAAACCGGTTGTTGTTTGGCGTGAGCCTCGGTAATCGCTTTGATGATTGCGTCATATTTAGCTTTTTCGGTTTTGTAAATTTCGTCATCTTCGTCAATTCTGCTGATATTTCTGTTGGTTGGAATTTCAACCACGCGCAAATTGTAAATTTCTTCAAACTCTACAGCTTCAGTCTGCGCCGTCCCTGTCATTCCTGACAATTTTTTGTAAAGACGGAAATAATTTTGAAAAGTGATTGAGGCTAAAGTTTGATTTTCGTTACGAACTTTCACGCCTTCTTTAGCTTCAAGTGCTTGATGCAAACCATCAGAGAAGCGTCGTCCTTCCTGCATGCGACCCGTAAATTCGTCAATAATTACGATCGAACCATCTTTAATAATATAATCAATTTCGTTTTTGAAAAGCTTGTGTGCTTTGAGAGCTTGGTTGATGTGATGAATTAAAGTCAAATATTCTGGATCGTAAAGCGAAGCCTTTGCTTCAACGGTTCCAGAGGCTTTCAACATTTTTTCCAAGGCTTCGATTCCAACGTCAGTTAAAAATACGCCTCGATCTTTTTCTTCTAATTGAAAGTCTCTTTCGGTAAGGCGCGGAATCAGGAGGTTGATCTCTTCGTAGAGTTTTGAATTATCGTTAGTTGGGCCAGAAATAATCAGCGGTGTGCGTGCTTCATCGATCAAGATTGAGTCAACTTCGTCAACAATCGAAAAATAATGGCCGCGCTGTACCATGTGTTCAGCGTCAAATTTCATATTGTCGCGCAAATAATCGAATCCAAGTTCGTTATTGGTGGCGTAAGTAATATCACAAGCGTAAGCCTCGCGACGGCTGTCGTCGTTAAGTTCGTTTGTTAAACAACCAACAGTTAATCCTAAAAATCGGTGAATTCTGCCCATCCATTCTGAGTCGCGGCGCGATAAATAATCGTTAGGAGTTACAACGTGAACACCTTTGCCCGCAAGAGCATTGAGATAACACGGTAAAGTAGCGACCAAAGTTTTTCCTTCGCCTGTACGCATTTCCGAAATTTTGCCCTGATGCAAAACCATTCCGCCAATTAGTTGCACATCGAAATGGCGCATGTTGAGCACGCGTTTTCCGGCTTCACGAACTACCGCAAAAGCTTCGTGGAGCAGATTATCTAAAGTTTCACCTTTTTTTAAACGATTTTTAAATTCGAGAGTTTTGGCTTTTAATTCTTCATTTGAAAGCGCCGAAATTTTTGGCTCAAGCGCGTTGATCTTTGCAACTTCTGGAAGCAGAGATTTTATGGTGCGATCGTTTACCGATCCAAAAACTTTTTTAGCGATGAAAGAGAACATGAGTTAGAAAATGTTAGTCAAATCCGTCATTTGACGGAATCTAGAAAATTAATACAAAATTTTAATATCCGCACCGCAAGTGATCAACTTCTCGGCAAGTCTTTCGTAACCACGTTCCAAATGGTAAAGGCGATTAATTACGGTTTCACCGTCAGCAACTAAGCCAGCAAGAACCAAAGATACTGAAGCCCGCAAATCAGTCGCCATAACTTCTGCACCAGTTAATTTTTTTACACCTTTGACCACGGCCAAATTGCCATGTGATTCAATATTTGCGCCCATGCGCACCAATTCCAAAACATGCATGAAGCGATTTTCAAAAATAGTTTCTTCAATTGTTGAAGTGCCGTCAGCCACCGCCATTAGCGACATGAATTGAGCTTGCATGTCGGTTGCAAATCCAGGAAAAGGATGAGTGGAAATATTTACCGGATAAATCACGTCAGAAGCACGCTTCACCTCAATTTCGTCATGAGCCACTTGTCGAAAAGACAAGCCTGCTTTTTCTAATTCTCCGCGAAAACCACCCAGAACCCACATTTCCAGACCTTTTAATTTGAGGGTTCCTCCCGTAATTCCAGCAGCAACTGCGTAGGTGCCAGCTTCAATGCGATCTGCAATAATATGATGTTTGGCAGCGTGAAGTTTCTTAACGCCCTGAATTCTGATTTGCGGAGTTCCTGCGCCTTGAATTTGAGCGCCCATTGCAGTTAAACATTTTGCCAGATCAATAATTTCAGGCTCACAAGCTGCATTATTAATTACGGTTTCCCCTTCAGCCAGAGTTGCAGCCATTAAAGTATTTTCGGTAGCACCAACCGAAACTTTCTCGAAATTTATTTCTGCACCCTTTAATCGACCATCGACCGAGGCATTTACATATCCGCCTTCCAGTTCAATTTTTGCACCCAATTTTTCCATCGCTTTCAAATGCAAATCTACTGGACGAGTTCCAATCGCGCATCCTCCAGGAAGAGAAACTTTAGCTTTGCCAAGACGCGCCAATAAAGGCCCCAAAATAAAAATTGAAGCGCGCATTTTGCGCACTAAATCGTAAGGGGCGATTGGATTTGAAATATCTTTAGCGTCAAAAACCAGCACGCGACCCTCATTTCCAGAATCTTCGTCAAGACCATCAAGACGAACCTCAATTCCCAAATTCATCAAAAGATTCGTCATTGTTGCAATGTCGGAAACGTGAGGAACGTTGGCAAGAGTGAGCTTCTCTTCAGTCAAAATTGACGCCACCATCAATGGTAAAGCGGCATTTTTAGCGCCAGCGATTTGCACTGTTCCGTTTAATTTTCTGCCACCTTTTACTAAAAGTTTTTTCATTTAAATATTTTATTTTCCTTTGATTAGCCAACAGCGTAATTGCGAACAAAATGCTTCAGCGCGTTGCCCAGAGCCTGTTTTCGAACTCATTCTGATTTTGAAAACAGACTCTAAGAGTTATTTTTCGTAAGTTTTAACCAATTCGTTTAGCAATCTAACACCATAACCTGTCGCGCCCTTCACCGCCATTGCATCACCCTTGCCTTTCCAAGCAACTCCTGCAATGTCAAGATGCGCCCATTTAGTGTCGCCGACGAATCTTTTTAAAAACTGCGCTGCCGTAGTACTTCCCGCACCACGCCCTGAGCCAACATTTTTCATGTCAGCAATATCAGAATTGATCATTTCGTCATATTCTTCACCAAGTGGCAAACGCCATGTGCGCTCTCCGGTATTGCTTCCACAAGCTTCAATCTTTTTTGATAAATCATCATCGTTGCAAAATAATCCAGCATAAACATCGGCCAAGGCAACAATAATAGCGCCTGTCAGCGTTGCTAAATCAACGATGAATTTCGGTTTAAATTTTGTGTTCGTATAATGAAGAACGTCAGCCAAAACCAATCTTCCTTCTGCGTCAGTATTGATTACTTCAATAGTTTGACCAGACATTGAACGAACCACATCGCCAGGTCTTTGTGCTTTTCCAGACGGCATATTTTCAACTAAGCCGATTGCGCCAATTGCATTAACTTTAGCTTTTCTTTGCGCCAAATTACGCATCAAACCAACAACTACAGCCGATCCAGCCATATCAGTTTTCATATCTTCCATGTTATTTGATGGCTTAATCGAAATTCCACCAGTATCAAAAGTAACTCCTTTTCCCACGAATGCCAAAGGCGCGTCACCTTTTTTACCACCATTCCATTTGAAAATCACCATTTGCGATTCAAATTCACTACCTTGCCCAACACCAAGCAAAGAGCCCATTTTCAGTTTTTTCATTGCCGCTTCGCCAAGAACTTCAACTTCCAAACCATCTTTCGCCAAAGTTTTGCAAATCGCGGCGTAGCTTTCTGGATTCAAGATATTCGAAGGTTCAGAAACCAAATCACGAGTGAAGAAAATATTGTCAGCGAGAATTTTTAACGGCGCATATTCTTTTTCAGTCTTAGAAAAATCTGGCGTCATTAATGAAAGAGTTTCTAATTTAAACTCTTTGTCTTTCTTTTTATTTTCAAAATATTTGTTGAAACGATAGCTTTGCAAAAGAGCGCCAAAAGCGATTTTGGCGATGTCGGCAGCAGAATTTTTTGATTCAAAAAAAACTGATCCGTTTTTAATTTTTGCCGCATTTAAAAGCGCTACAACTCTGGAACCGACTTTATTTAGTTCTAATTCTTCCAATTTTTTTTCTGCTCCCGCACCAACAACTGCAACGATTTTCTCGTTTTGCGAAACTAAAAATGCCTGATTATTTTTGCCAGAAAAATCAAAATTTTCTTTAGCAAATTTTACTGGTTTTAAAGTTGACTTTTTGGCTTGTTCTTCAGTCAAAACCAAAACAGCAACCGAATTTTTTAACGTAGATGATTCTATGGCTTTAGCGAAGTTGATTTTCATATTTATTGAATTTTAAAGTGACAGAAGGCAAGACGGCGCAATTTAAAAACGAAGAGCAATTTTGCAAATTAAAATGACGAATGATTTTACACTAATTTTTTCCCTTCTCAGCCTTGGATTTTTCGGCGGATTTTCGCATTGTATTGGCATGTGCGGACCTTTTGTAATGACGCAAGTTTCAAATCGTTTACAAAAAACTTCACTAACAAATTTTTCGCCATTTCAAAAGTTAAAAAATCTGGCACTTTTGCCTTATCATTTAGGACGAATTTCCTCTTACGCTTTCTTGGGATTTCTCTGTTCGTTTTTTACCAAAAATATTCAGAATATTATCGGCTTTAAAATTTTCTCTCTGATATTTTTATCTCTTGCGGCATTAGGGTTTTTAAGTCTTTTTTTTGAGAAAAAAATCTTGCTCAAAGTCATGCTATCAAAGAAAATTAAATTGCGATTTAAATCGAGAATTTTAGAAAGCGCCCTTCATTTTTTTTCCAAAAAAATCTCGTTTTTATTCCAAGATCCTCAAGGCCTTAAGGGCTATTTTCTTGGAGTGATTCTTGGCTTCATTCCCTGCGGGCTTTTATATTCAGCATTTCTGATTTGCGGCGCAATTCAGAGTCCGACTTTAGCTGCTTTGGGAATGATTTTTTTTGGCATCAGCACCTTTCCGTCGTTGTTTTTAACAGCTCTTGGCGGTGGTGTTTTTAATCAAATTCCCGAATTTAAATTTATTGCCAAAGGCTTGATTTTACTTAACGTATTCATGCTAATTTTAATGGCGATTAAAGTAATAACTTAAAAGTTAATATGTCTTCAGCGCACAGTTCCAACACTTCTGTCTCTTATAATTACGATATTGTAAAACTCTTCACCATCGCCGCTACTTTCTGGGGAATTGCTGGATTCGCAATCGGCGTTTACATCGCTTTTGAATTGGCTTTTCCCGCCCTTAATCTTGGTTCGGAATATATTAATTTCGGACGTTTACGCCCACTTCACACTTCTGCTGTAATCTTCGCTTTCGGTGGCAACTCCCTTTTTGCTACCAGTTTTTTCGTGGTTCAACGCACTTCTCAAGCTCGACTTTGGGGCAGTGCTTTTTTACACAAATTTATTTTTTGGGGTTATCAAGCTTTTATAGTCATGGCTGCAGTTGGATACTTAAACGGCATCACTCAAGCCAAAGAATATGCTGAACCAGAATGGTATGCTGACATTTGGCTAACTATAGTTTGGATTTGTTATTTTGCGGTTTACATCATGACACTAAAACATCGCAAAGAACCTCACATCTATGTTGCCAATTGGTTCTACCTTGGCTTTATCGTAACCGTCGCCATCCTTCATATCGTAAACAATCTATCAATTCCACTACGCTGGGATAGTTCAGAAAGTTACTCAATTTTCGCTGGCGTTCAAAGCGCCATGATTCAATGGTGGTACGGCCACAACGCTGTTGGATTTTTCTTGACCGCTGGCTTCATCGGCATGATGTATTATTTCGTGCCAAAACGCGCCGAACGCCCCGTCTATTCTTATCGTCTTTCAATTCTGCATTTTTGGTCTTTGATCTTCATGTATATCTGGGCTGGTCCACATCATTTGCATTACACTTCCCTTCCTGATTGGGTGCAAACTTTGGGAATGACTTTCTCGATCATGTTGTGGATGCCCTCTTGGGGCGGCATGATTAACGGGATTATGACACTTTCAGGCGCTTGGGATAAGCTGCGCACTGATCCAGTTTTACGATTCCTAATCACAGCCGTTGCCTTCTACGGCATGAGCACTTTCGAAGGCCCACTAATGGCAATTCGTTCCGTTAATGCTCTTTCACATTACACCAATTGGACCGTCGGCCACGTACATTCGGGCGCTTTGGGCTGGGTTGCCTTTATTAGCTTTGGATCCTTGTACCACATGGTTCCCGTGCTTTGGAATAAAAAAGAACTTTATTCAACAAGGCTAGTTTCCACTCACTTTTGGATCGCTTCCGTCGGAGTTGTTCTTTACATCACCGCAATGTGGATTGCTGGTATCACCGAAGGTTTGATGTGGCGCGCCTACGACAGTATGGGTTTCTTACAATATTCATTTATCGAAAGCGTAAAAGCCGTGCGTCCACTTTATTTCACTCGCGCCCTTGGTGGTTTACTATTCCTTTCTGGCGCTTGCTTGATGGCCTATAATTTCTACAAAACAATTCGTCTAAATAATGTTTCAGCATCATAACAAAATCGAACGCAACTCAATTCTATTTTTAATTCTGACTATCATCACCGTTTCGATTGGCGGCTTGGTCGAAATTGCACCTCTTTTTCGCATGGAAACTGTAATCGAAAAAGTTGATGGTATGCGCCCTTACACCCCTCTTGAATTGATCGGTTCAAAAATTTATAAGCGCGAAGGTTGCTATGGTTGCCATTCTCAACAAGTTCGTGTTTTGCGCGATGAAGTTGAGCGCTACGGACACTACTCCATCGCCGCTGAAAGCATGTATGATCACCCTTTCCAGTGGGGTTCAAAAAGAACTGGCCCAGATTTAGCGCGTGTCGGCGGTAAATATTCTGATCAATGGCATGTACGTCACCTGATTAATCCGCGCGACGTTGTGCCAGAATCAATCATGCCAGCTTATCAATTTTTAATGGAGCACGACGCTGAGTTTTCAAACATTGCCGACGATATGGAAGTGCTGCGCAAAGTTGGAGTTCCCTATACTGACGATATGATTCAAAACGGGGTTTCTGATGCCGTAGTTCAAGGATCAAACGAACGAGAATCTGATGCTTTACAAAAACGCTACGGCGGCAAAGTTAACGTTCACGACTTTGACGGTAATCCAAATAAAATTTCTGAAATGGATGCTTTGGTTGCCTATTTGCAAGTTCTTGGAACCTTCGTTGATTTTAAGAAATTCGACGCTGTTGAAAAAGAAACCAAGGAAAAGAAATAAATTTAACAATGATTGATACCTTAATTCACTACGCCCCAACCATCGCAACTGTTTTTTTCTTCCTACTTTTCTGCTATATAATTTACGCAGTTTTTAAAAAAGGGGCGAAGAAAAAATTCGATAAATTTTCACAAATACCGCTTAACGATCATGACTGAACCAGTGCAAAAAAATCAAAATACTGAAACTAAAAAACCAGAAACAACTGGCCACAGTTGGGATGGCATTTCTGAATATAATATTGGCGCACCTCGCTGGTGGCTGATTGTTTGGGTTATTTGCATCATTTGGTCATTCATCTATTGGATTTTCTATCCAACTTGGCCAAGTTTTTCTGGCAATACTAAGGGCAGTTTAAACTGGTCTGGACGCTCTCAACTCGCTGAATCTCAAGCTGAAATTGATGTTTTGCGCAGCAACTTTTTAGACAAAATCTCGAAGCAAAGTTTTGACCAAATCCAAAAAGATCCTCAGTTAATGGGATTTGCTTTAAATGGTGGCCGCGCTGCTTTTAAAGAAAATTGCGCCGCTTGTCATGGCACTGGCGCTCAAGGCTCAAAAGGTTTTCCAAACTTAAATGATGACGATTGGTTGTGGGGCGGAAAAATTGAAGATATTTACCAAACTTTGCAATACGGCATCAGGTCAAGCCACGATAAAACTCGCTTAAGCCAAATGCCTTCATTTGGTTTGGATAAAATTTTGAAAAAAGAAGAAATTGAAAATGTCGCTGAATATGTGATGTCGCTTTCTGATCAATCTTTAAGCAATCCCAAAGGCGAAGCAATTTTCAAAGCTAATTGCGTAGCTTGTCACGGAGTTGGCGGCAAAGGCAGCAGAACTGTTGGCGCGCCAAATCTTTCTGACTCAATTTGGCTTTACGGTGGCACGAAAGAAGATATCGAATTTAGTGTAACCTATGCCAGAGCTGGCGTAATGCCTTATTGGATAGGTCGTCTTGACGACGCCACAATTAAACAATTGTCACTTTACGTTCATTCACTTGGTGGCGGCGAATAATCAATTTATGCAGAAAACTTCCAACCTTCTTTCATCACGCGTAACCCAGCCACTAATCGCAATTTGGGTAGAAGGGCCAAAATTCAAATAACATGATTGGATTTGAAACCACAAAATCAGCTCTGCTTCATTCTTATCAAACCCAAAAATTGCATCACGCAATTTTATTACACGGCAAAAAAGGTAGTGGCAAAGCCAGTTTTGCCCGCGAATTTGCCACTGAAATTTTAGGCGGAAAAGTCACGCCACATCCCGATTTATTTGTGATTGAAAAAGATGCTGAAAAAAAAGAAATCGGCATCGATAAAATTCGCAGCATCGCCAGCTTCTCTAATCAAACTTCAGCGATTTCAACAAATAAATTCATCATCGTCGATTCAGCTTGCGAGCTGAACAAATCGTCTTCCAACGCCTTGCTAAAAATTTTAGAAGAACCCAGACCAAATAATTTTCTGATTCTGATTTCGCATAATTTAAATCGTATTTTACCAACAATTCGCTCGCGCTGTCATTTGGTAAGAATTCCCGACTTATCGCGCCAAGATTTTAGTGAAATTTTACGTCAGAACAATGTTGGTTTTGCCGCAAAAGATGCAGAATTTTTATCCGAAATCTGCGACAACTCTCCTGCTGATGCAATCAATTTTAGCCTTGATTTGACAAGGTTTTACGAGCTTTTTTTGCGCTCAATTTCCAATAAAAAAATCAGCGATGAGCTTTTAAAAAAAATTACCGATAAAAATTTTTCTTTCTCAATTTTTGAAAAATCATGCGAGTTTTTTTTCAGCCGTTTAAGCCAATCCAGACTTAATCCCGAAATGAATTTCTATTTCGAAGAAGAAAAAGTTTTTTTAAATTTAATGCGAAAATTTCCCCCCGAAAAAATTTTTACGATTCAGGATGAAGGATTGAATTTACTACGAAAAACAGCGTCTTTGAATCTCGACAAGAAACTGAGTTTTATAAATATTTTTAACCTGATCTGTTACTAAGTAATGACAAAACTCTTCAAAAGCATCGGATTAATGAGTGGCACTTCAATGGATGGCATTGATTTAGCCTTGATTGAAAGCGACGGTAAAAGAATTATTAATCGTAAAAATTTCGATTACTCGCCTTATACAACCGAATTTAAAAACCGCCTTTCTAACTTAATTTACGGCAATCCAAAGCTTGCTGAAATTAAGATTGTCGAAAACGAGATGACTTTACTTCACATCAATTTGGTCAATGATTTTTTGGCAAAGAATAAAATTAATCATAAAGAAATTGATCTGATCGCCTTTCACGGACATACGATTTTACACATTCCAGAACAGCACGCTACTTGGCAAATCGGTAATCCGCATTTATTAGCGCATAAAACTGGCATTAATGTTGTTGCCGATTTTAGATCGCGCGACGTGATTTTGGGCGGACAAGGAGCGCCTTTGGTTCCAATTTATCACTTTCATCTTTTCTTTAATCAACCGCGCCCAACTGCAGTTTTAAATATTGGTGGAATTTCTAATATTACTTATTTACGCAGCGACAATGAAAATGAGATCGAAGCTTTCGACACTTGCTTCGGCAACGCTCCGCTTGATGATTTGGTGAAGAAAAAATTTAACTGCGATTATGATGAAGATGGTCGATTAGCCAAACGTGGTCAGATCAATTTTATTTTGGCAGATCACATTTTGCAGAATGAAATCTTTCACAAAAAACCGCCAAAATCTTTCGATCGCGATGACTTCTCAGACTTACTATCGCCAATCAATAGCTTGAAAAATCCCGAAGATGCTTTAGCAACCTTTGCTTACATGCACGCCAAAGCGATACAAATTAATTTAGAATTTTTGACAGAAAAACCGAAGGAAATTTTAGTCTGCGGCGGAGGCAGAAAAAATACTGCGATGATGAATGAAATGGAAAAATGGCTTTCAGGTGTTGTGGTGAAAACCGTTGACGAGATTGGATATAACGGCGATGCGATTGAAGCCGAGGCTTTTGCATTCTTGGGAATCAGAAGTGCGCTCGGCTTACCGATTAGCTTTCAAAAGACGACAGGGGTTTTACCGGGAAATAGTTACGTTCCGGCTTCACTTCAGCAACATTCTTCTTCTTGCGGCGGCGTCTTCTATCGCGCTTAACTTTACGCACTTTTGTAGCGTCAAGAACAAGGCGGTCTTTAATATGTTGATCAATGATTGACTCAAAGTCAGACATATGCTCTTTAAAGAAATGATCCGCTCCATGAACCATCTGATAACTTACAATCGCACCTTCACGGGCTGATAATTTTTCAGCTAATTTTGCAGTATCAGATTCTTTGGTGATTTCATCTTTGTCACCTTGAACTATAAGCCCTGCAGAAGTGCAAGGAACGATAAAATTAAAATCATATTTTGTAGCTGGAGGAGCAACCAGAACATAATTTTCGAGCTCTGGTCTTCTCATCACGGTTTGTAGCGCAATCCAAGCTCCAAAAGAAAATCCAGCAATCCAAAAATCAGAAGCTTCCATGTTTTGATCGTGAAGCCAATTCATTACTGCAGTGGCATCAAGCAATTCGCCAACGCCGTTGTCAAATTTGCCTTGCGATTTTCCAACGCCACGGAAGTTAATTCGCAAAACAGAAAAACCATTATTTACAAAAGCTTTGTAAAGATTGTACGTAATTTTGTTATTCATTGTTCCGCCATGAAGCGGATGAGGATGTAAAACCAGCGCAACAGGTGCTTTTGGATTTAAATTTTGATGATAACGCCCCTCGATTCTTCCCGCGGGGCCGTTAATGATTACTTCAGGCATGTGAAGATTAGTTGAGTTCGTCCCACTGGATTGGTCTGTTGTCAATTAGAACCAGCTGAGTAGTTCCAGAATATTTCGCTGACATATATTTTCCGTGCCCAGCGTGAACTCCAGAGTAATAAACTGGTTCAACATCTTTGCCATTATGCTTCTTTTTTTCGACGTTTTTTACCCGGTTTTTCGGGTTGTTCTTAGTACCCATGAGCGCGCTAAATTTTGAATTTTTTATAATGAAATATTTCTTGTAGAAAAAGAAATGAGGGCGCGCAAAATAGAAACCATCTAAGCCAAAATCAAGCTCTTTCTCTTTCCTTTTTTAAAATCCCAAATTTTACAAAATGCCTAGTTTTAACCGCCTAAAAAATTGTGTTGTTACCAATAAAAATGTGATTGTACGCGTTGATATTAACGTTCCGATTTCCAATGGAAAAATTGAAGATGATACGCGCATCAAAGCCGTGATTCCCACTCTAAAATATCTCGCAGAAAATAAAGCCAAAGTAATCGTAATTTCACATTTCGGCAGACCAGAAGGCAAAGTCGAAGAATCAATGTCCATCAAACAATTAGTGGCGCGAGTTCAGGAATTACTTGGCGCGATCAAAGTTAGCTTTGTTGATAATTGTATTGGTGAAAAAGTTCACAAAGCCGTGGAAGCCACAAATTACGGCGAAATCATCATGCTCGAAAATCTGCGATTCTACAAGCAAGAAACCAAAAACGATCCTGAATTTGCCCGTGAATTAGCAAGTCTTGGCAATCTTTATGTTAACGATGCTTTCTCATGTTCGCACCGAGCTCACGCTTCAATCACCGGCATTCCAGCAATTCTAAAATCTTGTGCTGGATTCTTGATGGAATCGGAATTAGACGGCCTAACTAATCATTTAGAAAATGCCAAAAAACCGATGATGGCTGTGGTTGGTGGCGCAAAAGTTTCTACCAAACTTGATTTACTAAATTCACTTTCAACCAAGGCGCAAACCATTGTGGTTGGAGGCGGAATGGCTAATACTTTTCTTTATGCTTTAGGAAAAAATATCGGAAAATCTTTGTGCGAAAAAGATTTAAAAGACACCGCACTTAAAATTATCGAAACCGCTAAAGGCAATGGCTGCAATATTCTTCTGCCTTTTGATGTGGTGGTTACAAAAAAATTCGAGGCAAATTCTCCTTGTCAAACCGTTGCTGCCGACGCAGTTGCTGACGACGACATTATTGTCGATATTGGCGCCGCCAGCAGTGCGAAGATCGCAGAAGAATTAGCAAAAAATCAAACTTTGGTTTGGAACGGTCCACTTGGTGCTTTTGAGATCGCACCCTTCAATATCGGAACTGATAGTTTTGCAAGAACTGCAGCTGATTTAACTCAAGCCGGAAAATTAATTTCGGTTTCTGGTGGCGGAGATTCGGTTTCGGCACTAAATTCTATCGGACTTTCCGAAAAATTTACTTACATCTCGACCGCTGGCGGGGCCTTTTTGGAATGGCTGGAAGGTAAAGATTTGCCCGGAGTTGCAGCTCTTAATAGCTAATCAATTTCGTCATCCTGAGCTTTATATCAAACCACGATCAATAGATTTTATTTTGATATAGGTGAGGAAGGATGACGATTTCTATTATTTTATAGGAACCTCTAAAAATTCATCTTACCAATACGATCGCGATCAATTTCTACAAACGCCTTCTTTTTCAAATCCATCAAATGGCCTTTGGCGATGGTTTGAAGCTTCTTCACAAAAATTTGATTTCTTGCAACATTCAAATCACGATCTTCAATTTTTGATTCTTGCTTGATGTTCAAAACTTTAAAAATGTAGTAACCATCATTCGATAAAATCGGATCGGAATATTCATTTTTTTTCAATTTCGAAATCGCTGAAAAAAATTTCAGATCGATATCATTTTGCGAAACCCAACCTAGTTCTCCGTCATTTTCTGCAGTTAAACTGTCGCGCGAAAATTGTTTGACTACGCTATGAAAATCAGCGCCGGCCCTTAATTCGCTAACTAATTTTTTCGCCATAATTTCTGAATTATCGCCAGCAGGAATAAAAACTTGAGCGATCAAATATTTTGAAATATTGGTATTAAATTTATGCTGTTCAAAAAATTCATTCACTTCCGCATCAGTAATTTTCACGCGTCCGCGCAAGGTTTCGGAAATAATTTTTGACCAAGATAATTCCGCATCGATTTGTCTTAAATAGTTAGCGTAAGAGAGATTTTTTTCGATTAAGGAAATTTTAAATTGGGTAAGATTCTTTTTTTGATGCAAGGCCATCATTTCTGCAGCATCTTCAATTTCAGCGCCAGTTATTTCGATTTTTAAATTCGTCGCTTCTTGTCGAATCAACTCTTCATCAACCATTTTATCAACGATTTGATCGAGCAGATTTTTACGCTCGATTCCAGAATTAACTTTAATTTTTGATGAAAATAATACGAAACGATAACGATCCAGAAGCTCTAAATTCGTGATCACTTTATTATTGATCTTGGCGACCACAAAAACAGTTTCAGAATTTTCGGCGCAAATATTTTGTGAAGAAAAAAACAATAAAGTTAAGACAAGACAAAATTTTGCGCTGAGTTTTTTTACCATTATTTTTGCTTAATGTTTTTGTAAATACTAACGCCGCGAACTAGGTCAATCGCGCGTGCAAGCTGATAGTCTTTGTCGTATAAATCAAAATTATCGTCACCAATTTTTTCTTTTTTTGCGTCCATAATTGCTTCTTGGAGCTGCGCTTCAATATGACCTTTCAAATCAGCTTCAGAATTTGGATCGTCATTTTTTTGCTTCTGAATTTTTGCATCCAAAACTTCAACATCTGGTTCAATTCCATGAGCCTGAATCGATTTGCCGCTTGGAGTATAATAAAGCGCCGTCGTCAAACGAATTGCACCGTGATTTTTTTCCAAAGGAATTACAGTTTGCACCGAGCCTTTGCCAAAAGATTTTGCGCCCATAATGATCGCACGACTGTTATCTTGTAATGCACCAGCCACAATTTCAGAGGCTGAAGCCGATCCTTCGTTAATTAAAACCACCATCGGAACGCCCGCGATTAAATCTTCGTCATTTAAATCTTTAAAATATTTAGTCAGATTTTTGTCGCGTCCGCTAATTGAAACGATGGTTTTATCTTTGTTTAAAAAGCTGTCGCTGACTTCAACCGCTTGATCCAAAAGACCGCCTGGATTATTGCGCAAATCAAGAACAAAACCTTTGAGATTTTTTTCGCCAATCTGCAATTTTAATTTTTTCAACTCATTGACAAGGCCCGAATTGGCTTGTTCTGAGAAAGTGTTGATTTTGATATAAGCCACATCTTTGAAACGCGCCGATCTAACCGCTCTAACTTTAATAATTTCGCGGGTAATAGTTTTATTTAATGGAGCTTTTTCGCCTTTTCTTAAGATTGTCACCGTAACTTTAGTTCCGGGTTTGCCACGTAATTTTTTTACCACTTCTTCAAGAGTTGAGCCAATAATAGTTTTGCCGTCAACTTTAGTAATGTAGTCTCCCGATTTAATTTCAGCGCGGAATGCTGGAGTTTCTTCAATCGCACTCACAACTTTGACCACCGAAAATTCCATGGTGATTTCAATACCAACGCCACCAAATTCACCTTTGGTTTGCACTTGCATTTCTTTCAACGCATCTTCATTCAAATAAGATGAATGGGGATCAAGTGAAGAAAGCAAACCGTTAGCAGCAGATTCTGCTAGTTGGCGATCGGTTTTCTCTTCAACGTAATCTTTTTTAACGCGAGAAATTACATCTTGTAAAAATTCCTTCTGATCTTCCTGCGAAGTTTTTTGATTAAACTTAATTGGCTTAATATCGATCTGAGAAAAAGACATTGCCGATAGAAATCCAACTGCAGTTGAGACTGCAACAATAACAGAAATTTTTATGAGATGTTTCATGGGATTTAAATGGCTTTGAAGAAATGCACAAAAAATAATCTCGCAAGGCCAGAAGCACTTGCGAGATTTGAGAATAACTTAGCAAAAATCAGATAAAGAATATTTACGCAATACCATATTCCTCTTTCAGGGAAACAGTGATATCTTCAGGTGGCTCGTCGCCATAAGCTGAATGTAAAATTTTACCGTAATTTTCCAAATGAATGATTTCGTCATTCAAGGCTTTCAAGAAAAGTTGAACCTTAAGACGGTCAACTAAAACATAATACCAAGCGTTTCGTCCGGCATCGATTCCCTTTACGAGATAAATAAGTTCGGCTTGCATTTTTTTTTGGGGGTCAATTGGTTTAATATTACTAGATTGTTGAGCAGAATTAAGAATCGAATCGGCAATAGAGCCTTTGTCGGCCTTACTGGACAAGATGTCTTCCTTCTTCAAATTTTGAGAAGTGAAACTGGATTCAGATTTTTTGGCGTATCTTTCAGCAAAACTTTTTGTGCCGCTATTTTGTGCGTCAGACATATTTACTTAAATTTAAGAATGTACTGCAGAATTTTTAGGATTTTTAGAGTTTTTCATCCACCAATCGTTAATTTGTTTTTTTGGCCCACATGGCCCATCGTCGTTTGAAACGCAAGGACTCTTGATATCAACTGGCTTCGTTGCGCAAGAAGAAATCATGGCAAAGATTGACAGGATCAAAACTATTTTTTTCATGCTTTTGGCTTAAAATTTTTGGAAGATGAAATTGAAAACTAAGTTCTTGATAGAATTTTTCAACAAGTAAAGAATTAAAAAATTAACAATTAAAAATTAAAATTTTGTCAGAGAAAATTTTCAATAAAAGTCTCGTTATCGGACTTGGATTAATCGGCGGATCTTTTGCAAAGGCCTTACGTCAAAATAAAGTCAGCAATAAAATTTACGCTTTTGATCAAGATCCTGATTCTCTTGAGAAAGCAATAAAATCAGGCGTGATCGACGATTTTATTATGCTTGACGAAAAAATATCCGATTTCGATTTTATCGTTTTAGCGACGCCACTTTCTGCTTATAAAAAAATCTTCGAAACCATCGCCGATAAAATTTCGCCGCAAGCAATTGTTATTGATTTAGGTTCGCTGAAAAATCCAGTTTTTAAAATTGTACCAAAAAATCTACGACCAAACTTTATCGCCTGCCACCCAATTGCCGGATCGGAAAAAACTGGTTTTGAAAATTCTGCTGCTGAACTTTTTTTGGAGAAAAAATTTATAATTTGTCCAGAAAATTCTAATCAAGACGCGCTAAAAAAAGTTGAAGAAGTGGTAAAAAAAATTGGTGCGAATATTGAGTTTTTGGAAGCAAAAAAACATGACGAAGTTTATGCTTTAGTTTCTCATTTGCCGCAATTTATTTCGTTTCTGACGAAAGATTTATCGCCCAAAAAAATTACCGACGAATTCTTTAAAACCGCTTTCCGATTAGATAATTCCGACGCAGAGATTTGGGGCGATATTTTTAAATTAAACGATGAGAATTTAGAGAAATTTTATTTAGAGTTTTTTGATCATTTAGAAAAAAACATAAAATCCTCTAAAGCTATACTTGGTTTGTCGAAGCCAGAAACGCCATTCGACGTAAAATCAAGCGAGCTCGATAAGGCTCAATTGACATTCTTTGAAGAAAATTTTACTGCAATTTTTTTTCGCGCTGTTATTGCTGCAAGCTACTTACAAATCTCCGCAATAAAAAACTTCCAAAACTATGCTGGTAGCGGATTTAAAGACTTCATTTCAATTACCGCAATTTTGGATTACGAGCCAGAAAAACTCGAAAAATTGATCCAAAAAAATCGCTCTCAAATCTTAAAAAATTTCAATTCATTGTCATGAGCAACCAAGAATTAAATGACATTCGTCCTTACCGCGCCGTACATCGTCGCAAATCACGCCAGATTTTTGTTGGCAATGTTGCAATCGGCGGTGACGCGCCAATCGCAGTTCAATCAATGACGAACACGCCAACAACAAATGTTCAAGCCACCATTCGCCAAGTTAATGAATGTGTCGAAGTTGGTGCTGAATTAATGCGTATTTCGGTTCCCGACAAAGATTCTTCTGACGCGCTACGCCAAATCATTCCGCACTGCCCAGTTCCAATTATTGCCGACATTCATTTTCATTATCGTCGCGCTATTGAAGCTGCTGAAGCCGGTGCAAAATGTTTACGAATTAATCCCGGAAATATTGGTTCTGATGAAAAAGTTCGCGAAGTCATAAAGGCCGCGAAAGATTACGGCTGTTCAATTCGCATCGGCGTAAATGCTGGATCTTTAGAGCAAGATCTTCTTAATAAATATAAGACTCCAACGCCGGAAGCCTTGGTGGAATCAGCTCAACGCCACATCGCAATTCTTGAAAATAACGATTTTTTCAATTTCAAAATCAGCGTTAAGGCTTCCGATGTTTTTTTGGCAGTTGCCGGATATCGAGCTTTGGCAGCAGTTTGCGATTATCCGCTACATATCGGAATTACCGAAGCTGGAAGCTTGGCAGCAGGAACTGTAAAATCAGCAATTGGCCTTGGAACCTTACTTTGGGAAGGAATTGGAGATACGATGCGCGTTTCACTTTCAGCCGATCCGAAAGAAGAAATTAAAGTTGCTTACCAAATTTTGAAAACTTTGGGATTGCGTCATCGCGGCGTAAATTTGATTTCTTGCCCATCTTGCGCCCGTCAAGCTTTTGACGTAATCAAAACCGTCGAAGAAGTTGAAAAGCGCGTCGAGCATATTAAAACTCCGCTAACAATTTCAATTTTGGGTTGCGTGGTTAACGGACTTGGCGAAGCGGCACACACACAAATCGGCATTACAGGCGGCGGTGGCGGACGTCACAATGTTTATATGAACGGCAAACCTGATCACAAAGTTGCAAGCGAAGAGTTGGTTAATCACATCGTCGAATTGATTGAAGCAGAAGCAAAAAATGCTAAATAAAATTCATCTCAAAAAACCAATTGGTGAAGTTTGGCAGTTTTTGTTTGAAAAATTTTAGCAACGACAATAAAAAATTCCGCCTCTTGGAATGCCTCATTTCTTATTTCCCAAAAATTATCTTAAGCAATTTTATCTATGATTGGCAGCCTCGTAAAAAAATTTCTCTTAAAAAAATCAAATAACGAACAAGAAGAATCTAATAAAAAAAATCTGGCAATCGCTTTACGCGAGAAGTCGCAAGAATTTTCTAACGGCATTGGCGAAAAGATTAATCTGGTCAAAACCGAATTTTCTTCGATGAAAGAAAAATATGATAATCTGCTTGAAACCAATTACAATCTTGGTTTAAGGCATATTGAGAATGGCAATTTGACTGAAGCAATTTTTCGTTTTCGTTTTATAAAAAAATTCTGGCCCACTCATTACGATTCATATTATCAACTCTCTTATTGCTTAGTTCTAAACAGAAAAAGCGGCGAAGCAAAAAAGATTTTGGAAGAGTTAATTTTAAAAGATCCACATCATCAACAAGGCAAGGAATTATTAGATTTGATCAATTCTGATTTATATTCTGACCAAAATTTCACAGCCCAAGACTCTTAATTTAATGCTCAAGAAATTTTCCATTCTCACAATAATCTCTGTTTTTTCACTTGCGAGCTTGTCTTTTGATGCTTGCGCCAAGACCGCAGATTTTTTTGATGAAGAGGATTTTGAAAATTATGACAGCGTTAATAACGAAGAAGTTTATGATCCGCTTGAAAAATATAATCGTAAAATTTTCGCTTTTAATGATTTTCTCGATCGTTATTTTTTAGAACATATCGCCAAAGCATATCGCAACGACATTCCAAGGCCTGTACGAGACGCGGTACGAAATTTTTTAACCAATCTTTCTTCGCCAATTTCAACTCTTAATTCCTTCGTACAAGGCAAGCCAGAGAACGGTTTGGCCACATTTTCTAATTTTTTAATTAATTCTACGATCGGAGTTTTCGGACTTTTCGACATCGCTGGCGAAAAAGGTATACGCTATCATCAAGAAGATTTTGGACAAACTTTAGGACATTATGGCGTAACTTCTGGACCTTACTTAATGGTGCCATTTGTTGGCCCAAGTTCAATTCGAGATTTTAGCGGAAGTATTACCGATCAAATTGTCAGCCCAACTTCTTATAACATTTTTAAAATTGGTGGCAAAACTTATTTGATTGGCAAAAATCGTTTAATCTTAGCCTCTGCGATGCGCACTGTTGATACGAGAGAAAGCTTGATTGACATTATCGATGATGTCAGAAAAGAATCGTTTGATCCTTATGCAACCCTTAGAAGCGCCTATACTCAAAAGCGTAATAACGAAATTAAAAACTAAATATGAAAAAATTTTTGACCGCGTTTTTTTTAGCAATTTTCTCTTCATCAGCAATGGCGCAAAATGTCGCCCCAAAAGATCAGGTTAAAAATTTTGTTAACGATGTAGGCGGAAGAATTATTTCAACTGCTGGCGAAAAAGGTATTTCGGAAGAGAAGAAAAAAGACAAAATCATCACCATCATCGACGATTCAATTGATTCTGAATGGATCTCGCGCTTCGTTTTGGGCAAAAATTATAAATCGATTTCTGACGAAAATAGGTCGAAATTTTCTAAACTTTATCGTGATTTTATGATCAATACTTACGGCCCAAAATTCAAAAATTATAATGGACGTAAATTTAGCGTGACCGATGTTGAAGAGCAAAATGGCTTTTTCGTTGCCAAAGCAGAATTTTTGCCAAAAGACTCGAACGTGCCAATTAGCGTTGATTTCAGAGTGAAAGAACGCAGCGGAAAATTAGTAATTTTAGATTTTATCGCTGAAGGCGTAAGCTTGATTGAAACGCAAAGATCAGAATTTAATTCCGCAATTTCGCAAAAAGGCGTTGATCAATTTTTGTCAGATTTGGAAGTGAGAGTTAAGAAGTTAAAATCATAAACCATGATCATCTTTAATCTTAGTCAAAACAGCGGTAGCTGATGTTGTCACCCATAAAACCAAAACAAATCGAGAAAGCTAGAAAACAATAGCTCCAATAACTATTAATAACAAAAAATATAAGGAACCTCCAAAAAACTTGGTTTACGCGACAGCGCCTTAAAGAATTTTGGGTGAAATTTTGGGTTGGGTTTGCGGCGGACTCACAATAACTTTCTTTGATATATTTTAATTATTTTTTGAAATCTCCGCTGCAATCAACTTCGCCTGATTCAAAACAGTTTCAGTTGCCAGTTTCTGCATATCTGGCGGATAGCCAAACTGGCGCAAAACTCTTTTTACAATAATTCTTAACTTCGCCTGAACGCTTTCTTTAATCGTCCAATCAATCGTAGCGTTTTGTTTAATTTTTTCTGCCAGAACAACTGCCAACTCGCGTAGCTTGTCTTTTTGCATCAACTCTCTAGCACTTTCGTTATCTGCAACGGCGGTGTAGAAGGCATATTCAAAATCTGACAACCCCATTTCTTGCGGCTCTTTGTCTGCCGTTTGAATGTCTTTACTAAGCTTAATCAACTCATCAATAACTTCTGCTGCGGTGATAATTTTGTTGTGATATTTCTTAATCGAATTTTCAAGCATCTCCATCAAGCTTTTGCTTTGAACCAAGTTCTTTTTGGCGCGCGATTTTATTTCGTCGTTTAAAAGTTTTTTCAAAGTTTCTAAGGCCAAGTTTTGATGTTCCATGCCTTTAATTTCGAGCAAAAACTCTTCCGACAAAATTGAAATATCGGGTTTCTTAATTCCCGCCGCATCAAACACATCAACCACTTTGCTTGAAACCAAAGCCTCGTCAATCACTTGCCTAATCGCAGTTTCAATTTCTACGTCACTTTTTCCACCAGCTGAACTTTCAAACTTTGCCAATCTTGCTTTTATGGCTTGGAAAAAAGCCACTTCATCTTTTGCATCCATTGCTTGCTCATGCGGAACTGCAATTGCAAAGGCTTGCGACAATTTTGCCACCTCATCAAGAAAACGCTTCTTGCCATTGTCCAAACCCAAAATGTGGTTTTCTGCGCCCAAAATTACCGACAATTTTTTTGATGTATCCGCGTCAAAATATTCTTCATATTCAAAACCACGAAACATCTGCGAAATAACTTCTAAATTTTCTAACATCATCTGCACCGCTTGCTCTTGCGCAATTGCCGGATCACCCTTCCCGCCGCTGTCGCAGTAAAATGACAAAGCCTTTTTCAAATCTGAAGCAATGCCCAAATAATCAACCACCAATCCGCCAGTTTTGTCTTTGTAAACGCGATTAACCCGCGCAATTGCCTGCATCAAATTGTGTCCCTTCATTGGCTTGTCGATGTAAAGCGTGGTCATTGAAGGAGCATCAAAACCAGTCAACCACATGTCGCGCACAATCACCAATTTCAATTCATCTTGCGGATTTTTCATACGCTCTGCCAAAGCTCGTCTTTGCTCTTTGGTGGTGTGATGTTTCGCCATTTGCGGCCCGTCGCTTGAAGAGGCGGTCATTATCACTTTAATCGCGCCTTTGTTTAAGTCGTCGCTGTGCCAATCTGGCTTTAATTTAATGATCTCGGCGTAAAGCTCAGCGGCAATGCGGCGCGACATTGAAACAATCATGCCTTTGCCATCAAAAACTTGTTGGCGCGCTTCAAAATGTTCAACAATGTCTTTAGCAATATTTCGCACGCGATCTTCGCTGCCAATCAAAGCTTCAAGCTGCGTCCATTTTGCTTTAGCTTTCTGCGTCTCTGACAAATCTTGTTTTTCTAAATCTTCGTCCAGCTCTTCAACCAACTTCTTGCCTTGCTCGCTTAAGTTAATTTTAGCAAGTCGGCTTTCGTAAAATATTTTCACCGTAGCGCCGTCATTCACGGCCTTAGCAATGTCGTAAACATCAACATAATTTCCAAAAACTGCCGGAGTGTTCACATCCGTGCCTTCAATTGGCGTTCCCGTAAATCCAAGATAAGTGGCGTTTGGCAAAGCGTCGCGCATATATTTGGCAAAGCCGTAAACCACTTTTTTGCCAATCACATTTCCGTTCTCGTCTTTGTCATCAATAGTTTTGGCGTGAAAGCCATATTGCGTGCGGTGCGCCTCGTCGGCAATTACCACAATGTTTTTGCGGTTTGATAATTCTTCAAAAATATTTCCTTCCGTGGGCTGAAATTTTTGGATTGTAGTAAACACCACGCCGCCTGACGCCACCTTCAAAAGCCTTTTTAAATCTTCGCGATTTTCTGCCTGAATTGGGTCTTGCCTTAGTAATTGTTTTGACGCGACAAAAGTGTCAAAAAGCTGATCGTCCAAATCATTGCGATCAGTAATTACAAGAATTGTCGGATTATCCAAAGCCCTCACCAACTTAGCCGCCGTAAACACCATCGAAAAACTTTTACCACTTCCTTGCGTGTGCCAAATCACCCCGCCTTTTCTGTTGCCGCCTTCCGATGTTGCCAATTTCACCGAATCCACCGCCTTATTCACTGCGTAATATTGATGATAGCAGGTCAGTTTTTTTACCGTTTCAATTCTAACAATTTTGGTTTTTGGGTCTTCAAAAGATGATTTTTCAAAAACAATAAAGCTGCGCACCAAATCAAGCAGCGTGGCCTTGCCCAGCATGCCGTTAACTAAAATTTCAAGCTCACCAATTAATTTTGAAGCAAGCACTTTTCCATCAGCACTTTTCCAATTCATAAACCTGCTAAAGCCCGCCGACAAAGACCCAGCCTTAGCTTCCAGCCCATCCGAAATAACCAAAGCCGCGTTATAAACAAAAAGTGAGGGGATAATTTCTTTGTAAGTTTGCAGCTGTTTGTAAGCCGAATTTAGCGTGGCGTTTTCATCAACCGCGTTTTTCAGCTCAAGTACCACCAGCGGCAAACCATTCACAAACAAAATAATGTCAGGGCGTTTATTGCCGCGATCAGACAAAATTGTAAATTGGTTAATCGCAAAAAATTCGTTATTGTCGGCATCGTCAAAATCAACCAACCACACCAAATCACCCCGCGTGGCACCATCTTTTTCATAAGAAACCTTCACACCATTTGTCAGCATGCGATGAAATTCTTCATTGGCAGAAATTAAATCTGGCGACGCAATTCGCAGCACCTGACGCAAAGCATCCTCCCGCGCTGCGGCAGGAATTTGCGGATTAATCCTCTCAATCGCCTTTTTTAAACCGACACCAAAACAACTTCTTCAAAACTCTCACGAACGAAACCCGCGCCAGAATTTTCAGCATCCGGCGCAATTTCAGGTCCGTAAAAATATTGATAACCCTTCTTCTCAAGAAGCGAGATGGCAAAGTTTTTGATTTGGGATCAAGTGAGGTTAGTTGTCATTTTTTGACCTCACAAAGTTAGATGTTAGGTCAACTTTTTCGTGTTTATTTTCTATAAAATATTCTTCTTCTAAGAATTCAAAAAAGCCTTTGTCGAAATCAAATTGGTTTAAATAATACGACATAATATCGCTCTTGCAGGCAAATAAAACATTTTTACTACCAGATCTATTAACTGCTATATTAGAAAAATTTTTCAATAAAGCTTCTACCTCAGTTTTTTGATACTCGTTTGGAACATGTTTTTGCCAATGATTTCCTCTTGGTGGGAATTTGAGAAGAGACATAAGAATTCCAAGTCCATCTATATTTCCATACCCCTTAATTGTATTTATTGCCTTTAAATAATATTCCTTCCGCTCTTTTTCTGCATAAGAATATTCGCAAAATTTTTTGATAAAAATTCCAAACAGAGTGGCTACGTGAAAAACTACGAAGATATTACTCAGAATACCAAATCCTATAACTAAAAATTTATAACTAGGAATTTCTTGTAACTCAAAGCCAAGAGTTTTGCCAAAAAAAAGAGTAACCCATAAAAAAGCTGCAACCGAGTAGACAGATATATAAAATATTTTTTTATCTATTTTTAAAATTTCAAAAACCTTCTCTAAATTCATAAATTACCCTCATCTTTAGGTTGTTCGCTACATTTTAATTTTAGGTTGGAAATAGTGGCATCGAGCTTATTTTGTAAATCGGTGTAAGTCCAAATCTCCAACACAGAATTAAAAGACTTCTTAAGCTCTTCAAAGT
>JACCDN010594185.1_pt1 | contig 28962 bp, 29 predicted proteins | sample 7441691 | NCBI WGS metagenome assembly JACCDN01 (sample SAMN15323439, study PRJNA562643) | freshwater metagenome | isolation source: river surface water | place: USA:Blue River Watershed | collected 2017-08-16 | reverse complement strand
TCAAATGCCATTAAAATCATCGAATCAATGTCAGATGAATGGATGGATTCAATTCTTGAGGCTTATGCCTATAAAGGAGGAGAACCCCTACCAGCAGCAGATCAAGAAGCCTTGGCAAAAATTCGTGAACGCCTATACGGATCCAAGTCCTCAATACAACCAACTGAAACTGGTTATAAAAAAGCAAAACAAAGAAAACCAACAACCGATTTAAGTAAAGTACAAATCAAAGAATCCAGAAGAGAAGACAGAGAAGGTTTACCTCCTACTGGCAAAGAAAGAACAAAGCAAAAAGAAGGAAAAAGAACCACATCTTATTCTGGTGGACAAAACCCTCATTTAAGAGGAACAAAACAAACAAGATACCTAGACCAGCCAGGTGGAATGTATGCCACACCAGAAAAACCAGGAAAATACCTTGAAATGCAAAGAGCCAAAAAAAGTCGCCGTTCTCCTTACATTTCAAGATTCGACTGATTTTAACTGATGAAGAATCTTTTTTAGACCTTTCCTTGAACAATACTCATCTAACAATTCTTCAATAATTTCATCAAGAAACGCAAAGGATTCCGAAACATGGAGTCCTTTTTTTATTGCTGCCAAATGAACAAGTTTTATTTTATTGATCGCATCATCACTTATAAGAGCCTCTCTTTCTATTTCTTTTATAAGCTCTTTTTCTTTTTTATCTTTTTTTGGTCTTCCTGGTCTATGAACACAATAACCTCTTTTTTTATCTGTTGTCACCAGATTCTCTAGACGATTATCCTGTTTATCTCCTGATTTATGGTAAATATATTTTTTTCTTTTTGATGCAGGTATAAAAGCCCTCACCATTAAAATATGAACATAAGCAGAAGTGTTTCTTTTTTTACTGTATAAGAAAACACTACAATACTTGCTTCCTTTAGGTCCAAAGTAACAGTGTTTTATTTTTCTTACTCTGTTTTTTTTAACTGAATAAACATTACTGTTTATGTCAATATAATAATCCTCAAAATCTTCGTATCCTTCTATTTTGGATATTTGTTTATAAGGAACATCTAGATTTAACATTTTGTATCTAGTTACACCTTTACAAGATTTATTTATATTAAAATTTAAATGTTAAATAGTAGTTTTATCTGAAGATTACCTGAAAATTGTCTGAAGATTACCTGAAAATTGTCTGAAGATTACCTGAAAATTGTCTGAAGATTATCTGAAAATTGTCTGAAGATTATCTGAATTTTATCTGAATTTTTTATGTAATTTGTATTCTTTTTTTATTCTTTTTTATGTGTTTTTTATTCTTTTTTTTATTCTTTTTTGTGTGTTTTTTATTCTTTTTTTATTCTTTTTTGTGTGTTTTTTATGTAATTTTTATGTAATTTTTATAGTAATATTGGCCCGCAAGTTATAAACAAAAAAAGAAAAAGAAATAAAAAAGAAAAAATCCCAGAAAACCCCCATAAACCCCATAAACAAGAACGCCACCAGAGAGGCCCAGGAGCCGCTGTAAGGTGCCTCCAGGGATCCAGTCGATAGATGCCACGCGGCACCATAATCACCAGGGGCCAATTCAAAAACCGTCCACTGATCGAACTTTTTTCTGAAAACCGTGTTATCTTATAAGGGTGGTCGAGAGATCACATTGGTTCATGGTTCATGGTTAAATAATGTATTACAAAGGAAATTCTTTATAGGTTTCCTTTTATTGGGGACGTAGCTCAATCGGTTAGAGCACACGCCTTATAAGCGTGAGGTTATGGGATCATACCCCATCGTCCCTATTGGTTCTATAAAGAACCATAAACGTCGGTATGGTGAAATTGGTAAACACAACGCACTTAAACAATTTGAGCCCCATTTAGGAAACTTTATGGGTGAAGTCCATCAAATTCGGGGAAACCTAAATCCTTTTTGGATATGGCAATCCCGAGCCAAGCAAGAGAAATCTTGAAGGTGTAGAGAGCAGACGGTGGAAACCTAACTCCTTTTTGGATATGGTTAAGGTGTGCTCCAGACCACAAACAATCTTTATGATTGGTAGTGAAAACTATAGTGGTAAGAAAATGCGTCGGCTTATGCCTTGCCGGTTCAAATCCGGCTACCGACATAAAAAACTGATAGACTTACATAAATAATTATTAAATAAGTTTATCATTATGAAGTGTTCTTATACCATAGAAGAATTTACTACAGCTGTAAAAGAAAGTTATTCTATAGCTCAAGTTCTTGTAAAACTTGGATTATCCCCAAAAGGTGGGAATTATAGGGTTTTTAAAAAATTTCAAAAACTTTATAACATTGATACTTCTCATTTTACTGGACAAGGCCATCTAAAAGGAAAAAATCATGATTATAATAAAAAACCACTAGAAGAAATTTTAGTAGAGAATTTTTATTATCAATCACATAGATTAAAAAATAGATTAATACAAGAAGGGATAAAAGAATATAAGTGTGAATGTTGTGGATTAACTGAATGGTTAGGTGAACCTATACCATTAGAGTTAGATCATATTAATGGGGATAGTCTTAACAATAAGATAGAAAATTTAAGAGTTTTGTGTCCAAATTGTCACTCAAAAACTCCTACTTATAGAGGTAAAAATAAAAGAAAAATCAAATGAATTACATCAGTCGATTTATGTTTTATACAGTGGTGGGGATGATCTTTACCACCGTTGTAAAAACATTTTTTACTAAATAATTCAGTGAACAATTCTTTTTATGAATAAGGATCCCAGGAACATTTTATGTTCGGATAAATCCCCAAAATAAAAAAGAATTATCTTTAGTTTATCATACTCCTCTTAGTTGCTCCTACGGGATAAAGCATTAAAGAGTATAATAAAAAAAGACGTATATTATTCTATAATTTAATTGAATAAAAGGTTTGCCCCAGTTGTAAGAAATTACAAAATCTTTAGGGGATTTTCTCGTATCTGTTTATAATTATTATAAAATCTAAATTAATTCCCCTCAGGGGAATTACTCACTACGTTCGTTAAACTTATTTTGCCGATAAGTATGTGATTATCGTACCATAAAAACCAGTATCTGTCAAGTGGTTTTATTTGTATAAAAAATTCCGTATATTATATTTTATTAGATATACAAGTCCTTCAAAACCGACAAACCGATCCTAGACATACTTCGTTAAAAAATCAAGTGATCTTGTGACAATCTAAAAATTGTACTATGAATCTTGACAAATCTTTATTTTAGTGTTATGGTTCTTATGCCGATAAGAAACTTAATATGAAATTCACAGAGAGGGAATTAAGAGAATTGAGAGCGTTGGTCTATAAAGAAATAATGAACTACGAAAGAGAAAAAAATCCTTATGAGGCTCTTCTTTTTCGTGAAATTTATGAAAAATTGAAAAGGGGTTGACAGGGGGTGCCGTCTGTGGTATTCTATGGGGGAATTCAAAATTCTTCGTTATGAACTACAGTCTTGAGCAAAATCGTATTATCTGGGTTGTAGGTGCCCTGGAACGTCTCGGTGGCCTTGGTTATCTGTCTGAGATTGGTTATAAAGTAACGGAAGAAACTATAGATCATTATCTTGAACTGGATGAAATCCGTGATTATTTGTTTGAAAATAATAAAGAAATTTTCATTATCATGATGACTCTTATGGAAGAGTCTAATATGTCTATGGAAGAATTGCAGGAAATTTACGATCTTATTATTGATTATAAAGAAAATCGTAAAAAAGTAGTTGTTTATGCAATGGAAAATCTTGTGGGAGTTTGAATTGTAATTATCTGTAATAATGCTTGACAACTGAAGTTCTGTCTGCTATTGTTAATTTTGTAATCATTTGATTATTATGACTGTCCCTATTCTTGCTGATGAGTTTATTGCACAGTGCTGCAATTATGTAAGAAGTATTTACAATCATGATGATTATGTAAATTGTTGTAAAGAAATTGAAAATAACATTTTGGAAAAAATTGTTTATTATTCAGAAGGAGAACATGAATACTTCTTTACACCAGATAATCTTCCTTTTATTAGTGAAGAATGGTGGAATTCTTATGATGAAATAGAAGATTATAAAGAACAAAAAAACATTCATAATTATATTAAAGACATTTGGCCTGATGTTTGGAGGCCATAAGTATAAAAAAGAGAGAAATAATTCTCTCTTTTCTTTATTTTTTATAATATAAATTTGCAGGGTAAGTGACCAGTTTTATATTATTACGCCCCCGCGTTAGTTAAGTTTTAGTTTAGACATTCATAGGCTTTTGCCCGTATCTGAGAATAGTCTAGCAGGTATGGGGGAGATTTAGGATCAGTGTTGCTTATCTGTTACATAAGTGATGCTTATCGTTGAATGGTTGTGATGGGGTGGGGGTGATGGTATTGTATGGGGGCAGTCGGGATTCACCCCATGACCCTGTTTAACTACTCTTTCGGCAACGGTAAGTTGAACAAAGATACTCTAATCTTTAATCTTCCTGCTGGTAAGACTTGCCCTGGGGCTGATAAGTGTCTGGCATTTGCCAAGGACGTTGACGGCAAGCGTATGCTTGTTAATGGTCCTAACATGGAATTCCGTTGCTTTGCTGCATGTTCTGAGGCACAATATCCTGCTGTTTATGATTCTCGTGATTATAATTGGAAAACAATTATGAACCTTATTGCAACCTATGGGGTTGGTAAGGCAGGAAAAATGCTCGCTGATGATATTCAATCTGTTCGTAAAAAGTCCACTAAATTGGTGCGTATTCATGAATCGGGTGATTTTTACTCCGCTGATTATTTTGCAGTTTGGGTGCATGTTTGTCGGCTTATTCCTGATCTCACTTTTTATGCTTATTCAAAGAATCTTCCTATGATTCTTGAGTATGGCATGGACATGCTTCCGAAAAACTTCTATCTTACCGCATCAAAAGGTGGTAAGTTTGATTATCTGATTGAAGAAGGTCACTTCCCGCGCTATTCTGTTGTGGTGAAGAATGAGGAGGAAGCTGATGCAATGGGTCTGGAAGTTGACCATGATGATACCCATTGCTATAAACAAGATGGTCCGTTTGCTCTACTTGTTCATGGCAATCAGCCTGCTGGTAGTGAATGGCGTAAGGCGATTAGTGCCCGTAAGAAGAACAATCAGTTTGTTGGTTACAGTAAGAAAACCCAGAAAGTGAAGGTCTGATTGTATAAAGAGAGGATCTAATCCTCTCTTCTTTTTATTATTTTTATTATTTTATTGCAGGATGAGTGACCAGATTTATGTTTTAGCGGCCTTCCGCTTCCCTTGTTTGTTGAATACAGTCTAGCACACCAGCAGCCCCATGCGACCTTTTGACCGATAAGCATTGCTAATGGTCCTGAGGGTTGACACAGGCGGCTGCAAGCCGTATTCTATGGGGGTAGTTCAGGGATCCACCCCATGACTTCCTTCCCGCCCATCGACCACCTTATCAGGTTCCTTAAGCAAATTGATTATAAAAAACATTATAATCAATTCATGGATGGCGTTGAGATTTTCTGCGCTATCATTGCAGTTGTCTACACTGTTTCCCGAGCCAAATGGGTTGAGTATGATTGCAGCACTCGCCTTCAGATCGCGGCAGTAACTATTAAGGAAACTGCAATTAAAGTTTATAATTGGGTGTGTGAGGTTCTGATTCCTTTTGTTGTTGAGTCTTATAAAGAAGTTAAATCTTTTTATAGTGTTATTCCTTTCGCACAGGCTATCTGATGATTTTCCAGGTTACTGCAATCGAGTTTGATTTTAAGGATGATGAAGGTATTCTACCTGAAGAGTTTCAAAAACCCATCATTGAAGATACCATCGGCCAAATCTGGGAGGTTGATGATGAAGAGGATCTCGTAGAAGAGATCACCTGTGCTACAGGTTGGTGCATCAAGTCCATTGATTATCGTCACGTTCTTTCCTGAATCATGAAACTTTCTCCTACTCAACTTGACGAAGTGATCGAAAAGTATTGCGATCGTGTCATTGATGAAATGGACACTAAAGCAATGGAGCAAATGCTTTATGAAATGATGGTTGATTCTTTCAAGTATCAAAGTGAAAATGATGTTGAAGAACAAATCTCTGCCATCTATGGTGAAGAATACTGGCAAGAACTTGTGGAGGATGTAACTGCTGATACTCTTTCCTAAGTTTTTTTTTCTTAAATCATTCAAGTCAACAAAAACTCATTATCTGAAAATGGAACAAATGAAAGTTTACGCAGTCATCGGTGGTTGGGATGACCAAGGTGAACAGTTTTACTCTCTCCGACTGTTTGATTGTATGTCATCTGCACAGGCATACTACAAAGAACTCATCGAAGTTGATGGTTACGATTATGCTTTGATGGAACCTAAAGAAGTTTGTATGAAATCGGCAATGAGTCCAGTCTAAGACTGTGCCACTTGAAAAACCGGCATAAGGGCGGTTGATCCGCCCCTCTTTTCCTGTATTCTACAGAAGTCAACCGGAGCGATCCAATGCTCGCCTTCATGGAGAATCCTCAAATTGAGGAGACAATGACAGCCGAAACTGGAGCCTATTATCTGCAATCAGCAGATGGTTCTCAGTTGGTTGAGTTTCAAACCAAAGAAGGTTTCGATCAGGTTGTCATCCGATTCTATAAAGAATCAGTTGATCGTTATGTTTTGGATTCTGTCACCCGTCAGTCCATCCCCACGGCACGCGCCGTCTTCGCTGCACTGAAAACCTGCGGACACAAAAATGTTTAAGTTTCTCACCGGAATCATCATCGGAATCATTATCTCCAGTGTTGGTTTTAATGGTTTGGCTACAGCAGGAAACAAGGCTGTAAATGGTGTTAAATCCTTTGCAGTTGCAGTTTCTAACTAATTCTTATAAGGAAGCAATCGCTTCCTTTTTTTTATTGTTTATAGTTTATAAAATTGCAGGGTAAGTGTCTTGTTTTGTATCATCGCGGCGCCCCCGCTCTGTTCCCTGTATTCTAGCACAACCAGCCTCTTCCAGACATTAGTGTTGCTTATCTGTAATATAAAAATTTTTGATCGTTAAGTGCTTGACAGGATCCGGTTCAACCTGTATTCTATGAAGGTAGCCAAGGGAGCTTCCCCATGTCCAGCCACGACCGGATCAGCCAGGCTTTTGCTGAAATGGCAAAATACAAGGGTCTCTATGATTCTTGGATCAATAAGCTTTATGATGAAAACGGTGATTTTTATCATGATCTGTGGAATGATGAAACCGCAAATCGGATGGAGAGTGACATTAAAGGGATGAAACTCCTGTTTTCCATCTGATCCGTTCTCCGTTTTCCGTTCTTCATTCTTTTTCTTACAATGCAGATCACAGTTCAGCACACTGATAACGAAGGTTCCACTCCCGTTTGGATCACTTACTTCAATGAATCTGATTGCGAAGAACACAACCACTCTGAAGGATTGAGGGAAACCAGTGGTGATGAACTTTACATCCCTGGTTACTATTGGGCAGTTTGCTCTCCAGGATGTATCCCAGACTCTGAATTCTTTGGACCGTTTAACTCTGAGGAAGATGCAGAAAAAGATGCAAATGAGTTTCTAAATTGGTGATTTAATTATAATCCCCGAAAGGGGATTTTTACTATGAAATTTTCTGAAATCCTTCAAGAATTAGACAAGCTTACAGACAGTGAATTAGAGTCTTTATGTGAAAACACTTTCGCAGAAAACATACTGAAATCCCAAGGACTTTTAGATTTGTTTATCTTATCTGACCCATAAGCAGCACTGATCGTTAAGTGCTTGACAGTCCATCCTAAATCCTGTATTCTACAAAGGTAGTCAAGGGAACCACCTCCCATGATCATCAAGGTCTACACTCAACGTCTGAATTACAATACCGATAGGTATGAAGATTCTCCGGAGATTTTCATTAAAGTCGCCGAAGATGGTGAGTATCTGGCACAATGGCCTAACATGTATGGGGCCGATTCTGTTCCTGGGATCTGGAGAAAACAGGCTTACAATGCGAAGCGACTCTATGTAGATCCTATTGAGTATGCGATGGTGGCTAAACTTTCCTCACCATCGTATGCTTATCAAGTCAAGTCCTACGCTCACCTCCGCTGATAAAAACAATGCGAAACATTGCACTGATTTTCGGCCTTTACATGATGATGGTGTCGTATTGCATGACTATCATCGAAGGGAACACTAGAAAAACTGATTTTATGGCGGTGGCTGGTATGGTGACTCTAGTATCAGTCGCGGCAACAAAATCGAGGAAAAATCAAAAAATATAAAAAATAGTTAAAAGAGTTAGTTATTCTAACTCTTTTTTTGTATTGTTTATAGTTTATTATAATTTAACAGGGTAAGTGACCAGATTTATGTTTTAGCGGCCTTCCGCTTCCCTCGTTTGCTGAATACAGTCTAGCACAACCAGCCACAGTTAACCATCAGTGTTACTTATGTGTTACATAAAAATGTCTTATCGTTAAATGCTTGACAGGATCCTGGGGATCATGTATTGTTCAAGGGTAGTCAAGGGATTCACCCCCATGAAGGATTATTCTCCAGAGGTTCGCAGCCTGCTGAATACTCTCAAAAAGCACGGGTTTGAGCCTCACATTGTCAACAATGGGGAAGAAATTATCCGACGTGATAATGTTTCTTTTTCAGAATTTGTTGCGGAAATTACCGCAACAGATGAGGCTAATCTTTATGTAAAGAACAAAGATAATAAAAAGTTCTTTATTTACATCGTTCTGGGGAATGATCCTGGTGAGATTGCAGCGGATTATAGTGATTATGATCCCCTGGATAATGCAATCAGTGAGCATTATGATCGCTGGGTGAATAGGAAACAACCCACAAAATAATTTGTAATTATAATAAGGAATCAATTTGATTCCTTTTTTTATTCTTTATAATTTAATAAAATTGCAGGGTAAGTTTCCCGTTTTGTGTTTTAGCGGTCCTCCGCTTCCCTTGTTTGTTGAGTATAGTCTAGCACAACCAGCAGGATCTGACGATCAGTGTTGCTTATGTGTAACATAAAAATGTCTTATCGTTAAATGCTTGACAGGCTCTCTGTGATGCCGTATTCTTTAAGGGTAGTCAAGGGAACCGATCCCATGAGCATTGATCTAACAGGCATCACCTACATTCAGGTAACCGGAGAAAGGGTTACTTTTAACAAGGAAGGTAACCAGTGGATTGCTACTGGTTGGGAAAAAGGGTTGCCTGTTAATCGTCTCCCTATGACAGAACAGGGAGTGATTAACACTCTGGGGAATTATAAAGAAAAAATCATTATGATGTGATTATTTTCTTTCTTTTTTTCTAACCTACATCCTACCATGATCGAACTTCTCGCCGCTGCCTACGTTATCGGTCAGATTCAGGTTGGCCCTAATCTTCTTCAAACTGATTACATTGATGAAGATAAAAATCTCATCACTATTACTGAAGTTGTTCGTGATGAGCCTAATCAAAAAATTCTTTCTGATTTTTGATTAGAATACATGAGAGAGAAAGTATTCTCTCTCTTTTTTTATTCTTTATAGTTTATTATAATTGCAGGGTAAGTGACCAGATTTGTGTTTCTGCGGCCTTCCGCTCTCTCTTTCGTGTTCCCTGTAGTCTAGCACAGTCAGCCGCTTCCAGACATCAGTGTTGCTTATCTGTCACATAAGCACCGCTGATCGTTTAATGCTTGACAGGATCCCTGTGATGCCGTATTCTTTAAGGGTAGTCAAGGGATTCCTCCCATGCTCCCCGATTTTTCCAACCTCAGCCCCGAACAACTGGAAGCCTTGATTCAAATTATCCAACAACAAAAGAGTGTTGTTGAAGAAAAACTAACTTTTTCGACTGAAGTTGAAAAAGTCCGTGAAGAAAGAATAAATGAACAACTGAATAAAATTGAGCTTAATCTTAAGGTTTATGAAACTATTAATGCAGCTTTTGAAGTTGCATTGACGCAAGTAACTAATAATAAAGAAGAAGCCAAGTGGATTGTATCCAAATTGGATCATTGTCGGCAAATTGATGACTTCCGCCGTTTTACATCTGTTTATCGGAAGTATAAAGATACCGACATTAAGTTTGAGGAAATGCTCAAATGTTTGGCTGCGATTTATCGTTTGAAAGTTAAAGGCTATTATAGTCACACTGCAAAGTATTCTGACCGGGCTATTGTTCGGAAAGAGATTCGTTGCCCTCATTGTGGTGAAATGGCTAGAAATCTAGTGAAGTTTCTTGCAGTTCGTGGGATTAAGTGGGAAGATTAAATTAAATTAAAGAGGGATTAAATCCCTCTTTTTTTTGTATTGTTTATAGTTTATTATAATTGCAGGGTAAGTGACCAGATTTATGTTATCACGCCCCCGCGTTCGGTTTCTTTTGTTGTTCATAGTATAGGACATGTGACCGATCCTGTCAAGAGGTTAGCCATCAGTGTTGCTTATCTGTCACATAAAAATATTTTATCGTTAACCGCTTGACAGGATCCTGCCGATGCCCTATTCTTTAAGGGTAGTCGAGGGATTCACCTCATGCGCAAAATCGAACGCCTGATGAACGCTGCCATCACCGCTGGCAAGGATTTTCGTTCTACCAACACCGCAGTTGTGAACGCTGATGGTATCTCAGTTGTACTGCTCCATGGTAACAAGATTGCTGAAATTGGCGACAATTGGATTCAACTTTTCGATGGTGGTTGGCAGTCCAACACTACTAAATCCCGCTTGAATGCTATTCTCGCCGAGCATGGTTGCCCTGGTGAGTGTGTGTTCCAGAAAGATTTCAAGTGGTTTGTACAACAGGAAGGCGGTGCGATTCCGTTCTTTTCGGGTATGCGTCTCAACTGAGATCGTATAACTAACTGTACCCCAAAGTTCTTTATACTTTGGGGTTTTTTTTGTTTTTTATATTTTATAGTATAAAATAGCAAGATAAGTGACCAGATTTGTGTTTCTGCGGCCTTCCGCTTCCCTTGTTTGTTGAGACAATCCTACCATGCCGCCGACCCTAGACTCTCTAGTGTTGACAATCCGACACATTCTCAAAACGGTAGCAACCGATACAGACCCGAATCCCATGGTGGGATACGCTACCTAGGTAGTTCGGGGATCGCCCATGACCATGGCTGAGATGCTCTACAGCTTCGCCGATGCTGCCGGAACCATCCCCTACCGGGAGGCTGCAAAGGTCGCAAGCCTTCACGGGCTGCTGGCAGACTTTAGGGCAGACTATGGTGGCAGCCATAGCTGGGTCTGCCCCGAAACTAAGCAACCTATCGGGGTTGACGTTGGCGAGCTGTTAGTCTGGCTCGGTTACTGATGACTGAGAGAGGCGAATCGCCTCTCTTTTTTTTATGTTTAGAACTGTATCAGCCGATACAGTTCCCGTTCCCGCGCCATGCTAGGATTGCGTCAGCAATCGGGGGGAGGGGCTGGGTCGCCCTGTTGACGCTAAAGGTCGTCACTTCCCCTGCAAATTCAATACATTAAAAATTTTTATGGGTCGGATCCGTCAAACGGTATCAGGGTGAACACTTTAGGGCTTGACCTATCGGTTCTCTGGCTGTAGGATTGCTGAGTAGTCCGCAATCGGATCAATGGGTACCTCCCCCGCCGCCGCCGCTTCCACCGATGCTCTCATCGCTCGCGTGCTGGGTGATCTCCATGCCCGCAATCCCCAGGCAGCAGCAAACCTAGAGTTCGATCTCGCGCAGTGTGAGACTGAGCGTAAAGTGCAAACCTTTAGTGTCACAACCAAGCGTGACGGTTTGATCAACTTTACCTCAGATCTTACCGATGCTGAGGTTCTGCAATCCTTGCGTTCTCAGCGTAGTTCATTCGCGCAGGATCTTGCGCGTAAGTTTAACTCACTGTCTCCCGCGCAGTATGCGTGGGCGCATAAGTTGGCAGTTGATTATAACTCTAATCAGCCGATTGCTGCTGGTGATGATACCAGCGAGCCTAAATTCGCTGCATTGTTTGCAGCATTCGAGGCTGCAAAGGCCAAAGGTGCGAAGCGTTTGACCCTGCGATTCGCAGGCATTAAAGTTAAGCCCAGCCGCGATGGTGGGGCACTGTGGGTTACATCAGCCACTGAGACTGAAGAGGGTCGTTATGGGCTCCAGCCCAAATATCTGGGGAAAATTACCCCTACTGCGATGGATTCGCGGCTGCCCGATGATGTTAAATCGGTGCTGACTGAGGCAGCCAGTGATCCTCTCACCATGGCGATTCGCTACGGTAAAGAGAGCGGGGAATGCTCATGCTGCGGTCGTGAGCTAACCGATCCGCAGTCAATCGAGCGCGGAATCGGTCCTATCTGCGCCGTTAAGTACGGCTGGTAACAGTAACTGGGGCGGTGCAATCCGCCGCCCCTTTGTTTATAACAACCTCCCCGTGGGTTCGTGTAAACATAACAGACTGTAACAGACAGTTGACAGTATCCGGGGTTTATGGTATGATCTAAGCCTGGGCCTTACCGAATAAAAAAGAAATAAAGAAAAAAATTCCATAATAAAGAAAAAAAATTCCATAATAAAGAATGACCCTTTTAAAATAAAAACGACCCCCCTTTATAGGGAACCTTAGATCTATAAACAGTATATAAAAATCGACTTTAATTTCTTTTTTATAAAAAAAATCCGCGCCCGGAAAAAATGGCCTAAAAAGGTCGCATATATAAACAGCCGCAAAATTAAGAGTGGACAAAAAATACCATATTTATGTTAAGGATAGTTGTTTTTATCCTAATTTAAATGAAGAAGAATTTCATCAGGTATGGGAAACATTGAATAAAATGACTTCAATATATTCTGATGTAAATCCAGAAGAACTTTCTTATGAAGAAGTAAAAGAATATTCTATACAAGGAGAAAATTGAAATGGCAAAAGGCTTTAGTGTAAAAGCAAAAAATCCTACACAGGAACAACCTACATGGGATTATGATAAAATAAAAGCAAAAATGCGTGGTAAAAAAATTGTATTTTGTTTACCTGGAAGAAATTGTTCTTATACATTTTTAAAGAATTTTGTACAGTTGTGTTTTGACATGGTACAAAATCAGATGAGTATACAAATTTCACAAGATTACTCTTCTATGGTTAATTTTGCTCGATGTAAAGTTTTAGGAGCAAATGTTACTCAAGGTCCTTGGCAAGATCCTTGGCAGGGTAAACTTGATTATGATTATCAACTATGGATTGATAATGATATTGTTTTTACATCTGAAAAGTTTTGGCAATTATGTGATCTTATAGTAAAGGATGAAGTAAAAGAAAAGGAATTTGATGTAAAAGATTATCCTTTATGGGATGTAAGTGATGAAGAATTAGCAGAAATGCATAAGTCTGACTTTAATGTTAGAAAGGAAAGAATTCGTCGTTTAAGTTCTACTACTAATCCAGTTGTAAGTGGTTGGTATTGTACTGAAGACGGGCGTACTACTTCTTGTGCTCATTGGTTGGAAGCTGATGATTTTATTAAAAATGGCGGCGTTATGAACCATGAGACTCTTGACAGTATAAGTAAAAGAAATAAGCCTTTCTCTGTCGATTACATTGGTGGTGGATGGATGATGATTGCTAAGGGTGTATTTGAAAATATGGAATATCCTTGGTGGGGTCCGCAATTGCAGAAGTTTGAAAACGGAATTCAAGATTTCTGTGGTGAGGATGTATCATTCTGTTTAGAAGCAAAGAAACTTGGTATTGATATTATTGTTGATCCAAGAATTAGAGTAGGGCATGAGAAGCAACGAATAATCTGATGATTAATATCCTATATAAAGGAAGAATCATTTATCATCATGTAAAAGAAGACGATATTAATAGGATTCTTCTTGAATTGGCTGCAGACACAAATGTAGATGAAAACGAAATTGAAATTGAGGAGATTTAAACAATGAAAAAAGGTAATCAAAAAATTGAATCCATCGAAAAGAAGAGCCGTCAAGGTAATGGACGAAACACAAAGTATGCCGCAACATCACGAAATGGGGCAAAGAAAGCTTATCGAGGACAAGGTAAAGGTTGATATAGAAAATTGGATTAAAAAAGTCTCCGTAGTTCGTCCAGAACTCGGAGGCTTTTCTATATGTCCATTTGCTAAAAAAGCAAACTATGAAATTTTAGAAATAGATATCGATAAAATTTATCCAATAAAAGGAAAAGATGTTGTAATATATGTTTTAGGTGAAAGTGATTTAGATACAATTAACTGGTGGGTTGAATTTTATAACAAAAAATATAAAGATTGGTTATTTTTTGAAGATTGTGCTTCGTATGATACTTTTATTAATGGTGTAAAAACTAATAATGGAAAGTATAATCTAATATTAGGTCAACCCAAAGAGAAGCTAGAAAAATTTAGGGAGATATTAAAAAAGACCGAGTATTATTCATACTGGTCTAAAGAGTATTATGATGAAATAGTCGGGGATTAATCATTTACTTTTGGGTTGTCTGATATGAGTATCTCTTGTAGTGAAGTCTTTATTTTTTCCACTATTTGATTTATAGCCATAAGACTTATAAAAATTGGCTAGTTTTGTTTTTTTACCTTTTTCTGGTGCTTGGCTAAGAGTTGAAGTCATATTATTTCGATCAGCATAATTAGAAAGACCCTTCATAATTCGACTTCCTATCCCTTGATTTCTTAGATGTGGGGGAATCCATATGTTATTGACTCTAATTCTATTTTGTTTTTCATTGTAAGAGGCATTAACATTTACTCCTCGATGTTTCTTACCATAAGCTGATGAAATTTTATCTAATACTTTTTGAGATTCAGTTATAAATTCCTGATAAGTCTTCATTTTCTTTTTAGGGCTATCTTTGTTCTTCTTTGTTTATCGGAGGCTCTTATTGTAGGCTTGGGATTACGGTTTAACTTTTTTGATGCTGGAGGTATCCATGCCTCAGAAATAAACTGTTTATATGTCTTCATTTTTATTATTTTTATTAAAATTATTTATTAAAATCTCTAAATATCATTGGTGATTTAGAAACCACCTTAAAAGTTTCTCTTAAAACTAAATTTTAGGAGAATAAAAAATGACTGACCGAAACAGCAGTTACATGAAAGAGATGTGGGGAACCACAAAACTTGCTAGTGATTATGGTTCTTTAAGTGAGAAAGAGCTTTTACAAGAAGTTACTACTGAAAAATTTATTGAAAAAAAGAAACAGAAAGAAAATGAACTTTTTGATTCTTGGGATTATGGCATGGAATCTTTTACTATAAATAAATAATAAAATATTAAAAAAATGGCGATACGGGTCAGTCAACAGTTTAAGGATATAAGTGGGAGTTTTAAAGTTAATCCTATAAACCGAGATGCTATTGCAATCAAAAACGAAACTGCTATTTCTAGATCCGTTCGCAATTTAATTTTTACTTTGGTTGATGAAGTTCCATACTCCGATCTTGGAAGTTCAGTAAATTCACTTTTATTTCAAAACATGAACAGCTTTACTGCTGATCTGTTAAAAGATGAAATTTTAAATGTTTTAAAATACGAACCAAGAATTCAAACAACCGAAGTTACTGTCTATCCAAATTATGACGAAAATACATTTAATGTAAGAATTGTTTATAGGATTATTGGAATAGATGTTCCAGTACAAGAATTAAGTTTAGCCCTAGTTTCCGCAAGATAATGTCCCTTACTCAATTTACTAATTTAGATTTTGATCAAATTAAAGCCTCTATTAGAAGTTATCTGAGGGCTAATTCAAATTTTACTGATTATGATTTTGAAGGCTCTAATTTTACAGTTTTAATTAATACTTTAGCTTATAACACTTATATCAACTCATACAATGCGAACGCAATTTGTAATGAGGTTTTTCTTGATAGTGCCACGCTGAGAGAAAATGTTGTCTCAAGAGCAAAGGAAATAGGATATCTACCAAGATCCAGAACATCTTCAAGAGCAAATATAACTTTTATTGTTGATACTAATAATCTTTCTATTAACCCAGTTTCATTAACTTTAAAAAAAGGAACAGTTGCATCAACATCGGGGCAAATTGGTGGAAGTAATTATGTTTTTTCTATTTTAGATGATATTACTGTTCCTGTTGTTGATGGTATAGCTAGATTTGATAATATAACAGTATATGAAGGAAATTATATAACTGAAAATTATACTTATTCTTCTAGACAAAGAATAATACTTAGTAATGGTGGAATTGATACCTCTCTGATTTCAGTTTCTGTGAGATCAAGTGAAACTGCCAGTTTTTCTCAGAAATATACTTTAAGTAGAGATATTTTTGAAGTTAATGGTGAATCAAAGGTATTCTTTATACAAGAAATAGAAGATGAAAGATACGAAATATTCTTTGGGGACAACGTATTTGGAAAGAAACTAGATGATGGAAATTATATTGATATATCTTATTTGGTTTGTTCTGGAGAAGAAGCAAATGGTGCAAGCAATTTAGTATTTTCCGGAAGAATTTTTGATAATAATGGAAGGATTGTAACCAGTGACATATCAAGAGTTTTGGTACAAAGTAGCTCATTTGGCGGAAAATCTATTGAATCAGTAGAATCTATTAAAAGATATGCCCCAAAACTTTACTCTGCTCAAAATAGAGCGGTAACTTCCTCAGATTATGAGACAATAGTTTCTCAAATTTACCCTGAAGTAGAGTCTATTTCAGCTTTTGGTGGAGAAAACTTGACTCCTCCTCAATATGGAAAGGTTTTTATAAGTATAAAGCCAGTAAATGGTCAATTTTTATCAAATAAAATAAAAGATAATATAAAATCAGCTCTTAGGAAATATTCTGTTGCAGGTATAGTTCCAGAACTCATTGACCTAAAATATCTTTATGTAGAATTTGATGCAGCAGTTTATTATAATACTAATTTTACTGTTTCCCCAGAGCAGTTAAGAACTAATTTGTTTGATGTTATTACAAGGTATTCTAGATCTTCGGAACTTAACAAATATGGAGCAAGATTTAAATATAGTAAATTTTTAAATCTTATTGATGAAACATCCGAGGCTATTACTTCTAATATTACAAAGATTTTTATTAGAAGAGATATGAGAGCCGAAGTAAACAAAATTGCTACATATGAAATATGTTTTGGTAATCAATTTTTTAATACCTTATACACAACACAAGGTAGTATAAAATCTTCTGGTTTCTATGTTGCAGGTATAAATTCTATAGTTTATTTCGCAGACAGCCCCATTAATGAAGAAAGAGGATCAATATATCTCTTTACCACAACTGATGGAAAAACTCGTCAAGTAATTCGTAGGAATATAGGAGAAGTTGATTATGTTAAAGGAGAAATTATAATATACCCTATAAATATTAGAGATACTGTTAAAAAATACGGATTTGATAATATTATTCAAATTTCCACTGTGCCTAGATCTAATGATATTATTGCATTACAAGATCTTTATTTACAATTAGATGTATCTAATAGTAAAATAAACATGATTATAGATAATATTTCATCCGGAGCAGATATTAGTGGTACAAATTACATCAGTACATCAAGTTATTCAGACGAAAAAATTATTAGAACATGAGAATTTCTATTTCTAAAGTTGTAGAATCACAATTACCTTCCTTTGTAAAAGAGGATTATCCTCTTTTTCCTGAATTTTTAAAGCAGTATTATATTTCAGATGATTCTGAAAGACTTATTCAGAATTTAGATAAAAATATTGATTTAGATGTACTGTTTAAAGTAAAAAATGAGACAAAATTAACTACGGATGTTTTTCTTTTTGATAATGTAATAAATGTTGAATCTACAGATGGATTTCCGGATGAATATGGTCTAATAAAAATAGATAATGAAATAATTCTATATACTAGAAAAAATGAAACTCAATTTTTAAATTGTTCAAGGGGATTCAGTGGAATTTCAAAAATAGACAAACAAAGTCTAGAATTTGAAGAAACTGAAGCAGATTATCATACTAATGGAGTAACTGTTTTTAATTTAAGTGGATTATTCTTGCAAATTTTTGCAATGAATATTAAAAAAAGAATTTCCCCTGGATTTGAAGATAGAGATCTTTTTAAAGATTTAAACAAATCAAACTTCTTAAAAAGTGTAAAATCATTTTATACCTCAAAAGGATCAGATGAGTCATTTAGAATTCTATTCGGGGCTTTATATGGTAAATCGGTAGAAGTTGTAAAGCCAAGAGACTTTTTAATTCGTTCATCTGACGCTCAGTATAGATTTACAAAAGATATTGTTGTAGAAGTAATAAATGGTGACCCATATGAACTTTTAAACTCAACAATATATCAAGATTCAACTGATAATTTAGAGCCAGCTCAAGGAACAGTTGCAGAAATTAATAAAATTATAAGAAATAATAAAGATTATTTTATTTTAGGACTTGATTTTGATTATAATAAAGACTCTGATGTATCAGGAACTTTAAAGAGTGAATTTACTATTCACCCTAAAACTATAGTTACCCATACAATTTTAGCTAATTCTACCTATATTGATGTCGATTCAACTATTGGGTTTCCAGATAAAGGTCAACTCCAAATTAATTTAAGTGATGGTAATACTCTAACTGTCATATATCAAGACAAAACATTAAATCAATTTTTAGAGTGTTCTGGAATCGATTTTGATATACCTGAGGAAACTCAAGTAAAAACATTTGATTACATCTATGGATTTGCCGGAGATGGATCTCAAGTAACAATGAGAGTAAATGGGGTATTAGGCGATATTGATTATATTAGTAATACAAACTATTATGTAAAAGATGATATAATAGAAATATTAACATTAGGTGAAAATAGTAAATTATTTAAAGCAAATAATTGGTTTTTTAATATTGGAGTAAAGTATAATGTAGAAAGAGTAGAAATTAAAGATATTTCTGATCTTTCTTATAGAATTATTACACTTGATACAAATAATTTTGTTATTGGAGATTCCTTTACTCTTTACTCTTCTGATGGATTAAAATATTTTGGTAGAGTAATTTTTATAGAAGATGAAAATTCCCTAATTATTAGAGGTCAAGGTCAACTTAATATAAACTTAACATATAAAATACAAAAAAATATATCTAAAGTAAATGTTAATAATGTAAATTATCAGTATTTAAATCAATACAATTCTAATGTACAAAATGTATACTTAGATTATGATAATAACATTTATGTTTCAAGCCCTTCTCTACCAAATTATTATGATTATCCTTTAGATATTAAAGATTTTACATTAAAAATTCCCGCAAGAGATTATACTAACATTGAGGAAATTGCCTTTAATACCCCTCATGGGAAATATACTGGAGATGCTGTAGTTTATAAGCCAATAAATGATGATAATAAAATTATAGAATTTAATGTATATTATGTAAAGAAAATAGATGACTATACAATTAAATTAGCAAGAAGTTTATACAATGTTTATAATGGTTCTTTTGTTAGATTTAATGGTGTAATATCCTCTGGTTTTGAAAGTATTTTAGAACCTCTTAACTTTAATGATGTTGAATTAAATAAGCTTCAAATAAAGCCACAAAATTTAATTAATCAATTAAAAGATCCAGAAATTTTAAATGAAGAACAAGAAACAGAAGTTGGTCCAATAGGAATATTAGTTAATGGTGTTGAAGTTTGCAATTTTAAATCTGAAGATGTTATTTTTTATGGTGGAATTGAATCTATTGATATAATTTCTGGTGGATCTGGCTATAATGTTCTAAATCCCCCTGAAATAACTATTTCAGATCCGGTTGGAAGTGGAGCATCTATTTTTGCGGCAGTAGAGGGAGCTTTAGAAAGAATAGATATAATAGATCCAGGATTTGATTATATTGAGCAACCTATTATTAAGATTTCTGGTGGAAATGGTGTTGGAGCATCAGCATCTGCCGAATTAATTGAATTTATTCATTCTGTAGAATTTAATTCAGAAACTCTAGTAGATTTAACAGAAGATACTATTGAAACCCTGGAAGATCATAAATTTAGAAATTATGAAGAAATAATTTATAAAACAGTAAATCAAAAGAATGTTACTGGTCTGTCCACTAATTCTACATATTTTGTAAATATTTTAGATGAGAGAAGAGTAAAATTACACTTTACTCAATCTGATGCAGTTTCTGGAATTAATACTATTAATCTTTCTGGCATAGGAACAGGAATACATCAATTAGTATCTACACAAATAAAGAAAAAATTATCTAAAATAAAGGTAAATAATCCTGGTTCTGGATATAAAAATAAAAAGGTAAGAATTTCTGGGATTAATACCGCATCAAATGAATTTACAGTAGTTAATCATAACTACTCAAGTGGAGAAATAATAGCATATTACCCCGAAAATCAGCCTATTTCTGGAATAACTTCATCAACTTCTTATTATGTTACAGTTGTAGATGCAAATTCTTTAAAATTATCAGAAATTTCTTCTGGAAATAGACCAGATATTGACTATGAAAGAAAAAATTATATAAATTTAACATCTCCTGAGTTTTCTGGTAATCATTTCTTTAATTATCCTAAAATAGAGGTCACTATTACTGGAAAAATAGGTGTAACTACGTTACCTGGACAAGATTTTTCAGCTAAATTACAGCCTGTATTTTCTGGACGAATTTTTGATACATTTTTAGATGAAAAAGGAACTAATTATGGATCAGAAGAAGTCATTAATTTTGAAAGAAAACCATCTATTTTTATCAACACCGGAATTAATGCTCAATTAACTCCAATTATATCAAATGGATCTATTTCTAGAGTGGTTGTTAATTCTTCTGGAAGTAACTATCAACAAATTCCAGATATTATTGTAACTCCAAGTCAGTCTGATATTGAATTGACTCCAATTCTTTCAAATGGTAGATTAATAGAGGTAAAAGTTATCAATGGCGGAAGGAGACTAATACCAGAACAAACAAAAATAGAAGTAGTAGCTAAAGAAAAAAATGCTAAATTTGAACCAAAAATTAAATTTAGAAGAATTAATACTGTAGAAAGATTAATACAATCTAATAATATTAGTAAAGATGACGGATATATATCAAGAAGATTAGATTCACTTCAATATACTCATTTATATTCTCCTAGATCTTTAAGAGAATCAATATTAAGAAAAAATGGCGACACTAACGTAAAAGATTTAATTTTTAGATCCGAAAAAGAACAAATTTCTGTAGTTCATTCGCCATTACTTGGATGGGCATATGATGGAAATCCAATATATGGTCCTTATGGATATAAAAATGGAAATTCTGGACCAGCCGTAGCACTAAAATCGGGATATGAATTAAAAACTGAAGCCGAGTTACAATCTGAGAACAGACCATCACTATTGATTTATCCAATAGGATTTTTTGTTGACGATTATAAATTTACTGGAAATGGGGATTTAGATGAACACAATGGAAGATATTGTATAACTCCTGAATTTCCTAATGGGGTATATGCTTATTTTTGTACAATATCAGATGTAATTGCGGATTCTAGCACCCCATTTTTTAACTATTATGCTCCAGTGTTTCCATATATTATAGGAAATACTTTTAGAAATAAATTTAATAAAATAAGTTATAACATAGAAAGTCTAGGTGATAAACTTCTTAGGAATACTTCTCCATATAATTTTACAAAAAATAATAGCGAATATAACTATACATTAAATCCTAATAAATCTAAAATTGAAAAGATAAAAATAGAAAAGACTAAAAATTCAAAGGTAGATTCCTTTAAGATTTTAAATCCAGGAAAAAATTATAAAGTAAATGATAGAGTATTGTTTAATGATGGCGGAACTGCTAGAGTAAGTTCTATCTCTGGAGTAGCAGTAACTAGTGTTGGAGTTTCATATACCTCAATTTATAACGTAGAGGTTATACCATATAAAAATCAATTTATAGGTATATCTTCACATTCACATGATATTCAAACGGCTCAGATTTTTAAATTTAATTCACCACAAGAAATAAACAAATCTGTTACTGTTGTACCTGTTATAAACTCTTTAATTCTATCTTCCGCAGTTTTACCTACTAGTATAACTGGAATAATTACTTATTTTAATGTAAGTGGTAATTTTCAGTTTCCACTAAAAGAAAATGATATTTTCACTATAAATGATGAAGATATAAAGATTTTAAATGTTGAGTCAGACCTCTCTAGAATTAGAGTAGAAAGAGAACAAAACGGAACTTCTGGAATAGATACTCATCAAGTAAATTCTATTTTAAGAGATAAATCCAGAAAATTTACTTTTAATTTAGGAATTTCAACTACATATAATTTTAAAGAAAATAAAGAATATTATTTTAATCCCTCTGAAACTGTAGGATTAGGAACAGAGGGTAATAATACTTTAACTTTAAAAAATCCAGGAACTGGAAAAACTACACTTACAGTTCCAGCTAAAGCAATTTACATAAAAAATAATGAATTATTGTCCGGTGATAGTATATTCTATTCCATTAATGGTGGAAATTCTATTCAAGTTTCAGTTGATGGAATTGGATCCACTACTTTAAGTTCTTTACCTGAATTGTATGTCACAAAGTTAGAAAATAATTTAATATCAATATCCTCAGAAAGATCTGGAGTTGGATCTACTGATAAAATTCTATACTTCACTGGTATTGGGACAGGAGATAATCATAGTTTTAAAACAAATTATGATAACACTTTAGTTGGTAATTTCACTAAAAATACAGTTATCGTATCTACATCTTCTACTCATGGAATGTCTTTGGGTGATAATATATCAATAAATGTTTCTTCCGGAATAGAAACAACATATAAAGTTTATTATAATTCAATTAATAGAAGAATATGTTTAGATAAAAAAGATATTGAATCTGTTAATGTTGTTACTAATACAATTAATGTTCCAGACCATAAATTTAGTTCAGGCGATAAAGTAATTTATGTTTCTACATCTCCAGTTGGAGGGTTAGAATCTGAAGAATTATATTATGTTGTATATGTTAATAAGGATTCTTTTAAACTATCTCAAACATATTATAATTGCTTTTTAAACATTCCTGTAATTATTGATTTAACTTCAACAGGGAATGGTTATTTTTATGCAGTAAATCCAAAGATTGAAATTATTAAAAATCAAGATATCATTTTTGATACATCTGATTCATCTTTATCATTTGATTATGGTGGTAATAAATATCCAGCTTTTGAATTAAAAATTTATAAAACTAAAGATCTTGTAGATGAATACAATACTTATGATTTAGTTAAATCAGGGATTGTTGGAGTAGATGCTTCATCTAATTATAAATTATCTAGTGCAAATCTACCAGAAACTTTATATTATAAATTTATCCCAATAAATACAGATATTTCCCCTACAAATAAAAAAGAAATTTACTTTGACAATTACAGTGATAAATCTGGACAATTACAAGTAGTAAATAGCGAATATTCTGGCAATTACTCTTTATCAGGAGTTGGAACAACATCATTTTCATATATTATTGATGAATATCCAGAAAAAAATTATTATAATAATAGCAGTGTAACTGTAGTTTATACTACAACATCTGTTTCGGCTAATGGTCCTATAAATCAAGTAAAACTAATTAATTCTAGAATAGTTAATACTATACCTATTATAAAAGAAATAATATCAGATAATGGATCTAATGCAGTAATAAAAGTAGAGTCCAATGATATTGGAAAAATTGAAAAAGTTAAAAAATTAGATATAGGATTTAATTATAGTAAAGATTATACAATTAGACCCAAATTAAGTCTACCTAGGATAATAGAAGTAGTACCAACATATAAGTTGGACTCAGTAGGAGTACAAACAAGAGGATATGGATATTCATATTCACCTAATCTTATAGTTCTAGATAACACTGATAATACTGTATATAATAATATTAAATTTAATTTTGATATTTTTGCAAATAAAATTCAAATACTTGAAAATAATGATGTATTAAAAACAAAAGATATTAAAATTGTTTCAATAGATAATGATAATGGATTTCAAATTGATACAATTGATTTTAATTATACATCAAAAGAAGTAACTGTAAAATTAAGAACTGGATTTAACACAATTACAGATTATCCATTTAATGAAGGTGATTTAGTTTTTATCGAAGGGGTTCCCAAATCAAATAATTCTATTTTAGGATATAATTCAAGTGAATACGGATACAGATCATTCAAAATAATAGCTTCTACCCCTAATATTGGAGGAATTGGAGCGACATTTGTTTATAGTTTGGAAGGATTAATTTCTTCTACTCAACTTTTAAGTCCTGTTGATTCTACTTATACTAGTGGAGTTGCAATTCCTGAATCATATTTAACTACTTTTAATGTAAATATAAAAAATAATGAATTTATAAAAAATGAAACAGTGAAATTTAGTGTTCCTGGAGAAGGAAGATTAGCGGATAAAAATTTAGATAATAATCAAATAAAAATATTTACAGGAACTGAACTTGCTCCAGGTGATATAATCTATGGTCAAACTAGTAAGAATTATAGTACAATTTCCAATATTTATTTTTCTGATGCTTTTATAAGTATTGACTCTAGTTCAGATGTAAGTAGGGGTTGGAAAGATAACGTAGGATTTTTAAATGATACTTTACAGAGGATACATGATAGTAACTATTATCAATATTTTTCATATGATTTAAAATCTGAAGTAGATTTTTCCGATTGGTCTGATTTAGTGGATTCGTTAAATCACACTGCAGGATTTAAGAAGTTTGGTAATTTACTTATTAATAGTGAACACGAAAATGTTGGACTTAGTACTAATCAAAATTTAGGAGAAGTAGAACAAATTAATGATCTTTATTCTCAATTAGACGTTAATTGTTTTAGTGATTTTGATCTTGTCACGGAAAACTATTTTAATGTAAATGGAAATTTACGATCTAATGAAATATACTTTAATTCTAGAAGACTTCAAAATTATATTGAATCTGTTAATAATAAAGTAATTTTAATTGATGATATATCTGATAAGTTTAAAGCAGTTGATGTGGAGGATTCTACTATAGTTGATGTATTTAATTCAAATAGCTATAGATTTAAAAAGTATATTTTACATATTTTTGATAGATTAAACCCATCTAATACGCAAGGATCAGTTTTGAATCTTTTACATGATAATAATACGGTTGGAATATCTCAATATGCTATAGTTAATAGTGGAGATGAAATTGGTTATTTCGATTCTGATATAGTTGATTTTGATGTAAGATTACTATTTTCTCCTATAATAAAATCTAGTAAAATATATTCTATAAACAGCTTTGCATACAATCTAAGTGAATCTTCTTCAGGAGTAGGTACTGTATTATTGGGCGATACTGCTACTTTAACTTCATATTCTACAACTGCAATAGGATCTACTGTATTTGCATCTATTCCAGCTACAAATACTGCAGCAAAATTATTAGTATTATACAGTGATTTAGAAAATCAAATATTCTATTCGGATGAGATAAATTATATTCACGATGGGACAAATATAATATACAATCAATACAATGAAATAAAGTTAGGAAGTTCTGCTGGAATAGGTACATATAATATATTTTATGATGGATCAAATGTGAATATAGAATTAAACCCAAATTCTACATCAGAGTACCAAGTAGATGCTTTTAGTATACAAATTTCTGATACTTCATCTACAACAACAGATTTAGTTTTATTAAGTGGTAATAAAGTAGAATCAACTATAACATCTATTACTGCTACTGGATCTCCAGTAAAATCTTTAATATATTCACATGATAGTAATTTTACTTCAGGATTGCATCAAATTGTTATTGAAGACACTGATAATAATTTAATTAGTTATTATGAACTTTTTGCAGTGTTAAATAGTTCAGTTCAGCAAGTAAATGGAACAGATTTCGGATACTTAAATACACTTGATGAATTTGGGGTTTTAGAAATTGGGTATTCTTTACTTGGAGAATTAGAAATATATTTTACGCCTTTTGACGATATTAATTATCAAGTCAGAATGGTTAGTACATTAACTTCAAAATATAGAAGATCAGAAATTTTAGAAATATGAGTAATATATCTTTTTCTTCCGGGTATGGAGAATATACTAGCGGAGAATTTTTTAAATCCTCCGCATTTGAGCTAAGGTCTAATAATAATTTAATTTTTTCTCAAGAATTTTTAGCTGAATCTCCAAATATTGTGAAGTTAGACGAGGATTATTTTTTATTTTTTGATCATAATTTTGTTACAGGGGAAGAATTAGTCTATAAATATGATTTTGATTTTTCAAATGTTCCAATAAGTATTGCAAGTACAGTTATATCTGGTGTATCTACTGATATATTACCAAAAACTTTATATGCAGTAAGATTAGATTCTACAAAAATACAAGTTGCAGCATCTAAAACAGAAGCTTTATTGGAAGAACCTAATGTTTTAGATCTAACTTCTCTTGGAACCGGACTTCAAAGAATATCTTCAAAAAATCCAAACCTTAATACATTAATTACAATTAATAATATAATACAACATCCCATTGTATCAACTTCAATAACTACATTTACTATAGAAGATATATCTGATACTGATTTGGCAGTTAGAGTAAATAATCCAGATATTTTTAAAGGCGGAGATATTATAAAAATAAATGATGAAATTTTTAAAATTTTATCGGTTGGAATAGGAACTACAAATAGTATATCATTTGATAGGGGAATATTAGGAACTGATCAAGAAATACATAGTCCTAATTCTTTAATAACAATAATTGAAGGCAATTATAATATAAAAGATGATTACATTTATTTTACAGAATCTCCATATGGAAATAGCTATATAAATGAAAATGGCTTAACTAATGGGTCTACTTTTAGTGGTAGGGTATTTTTACGTTCCGGTGTAAAAAACACTGATGTCGGACCATATGATAAAAATTATATATTAGATAATATTTCATCCCAGTTTGATGGACAGACTGATAGTTTTACATTAAAAAATAATTTAAATGATATTACAGGAATTTCAACTGATAATGCTATATTTACATTAAATGATGTTTTTCAATCTCCCTCTAGATTAACAGGAAACTTAATTAATGGAGCCTATGTTTTAGCCGAAAATTCAGGTATAACTACCATAACTATGACTGGAAATATTCCATTTCCACCATACGATGTTAATATATCTGAATTGCCAAGAGGTGGAATATTATTTTCTGTAGGATCTACAGGAGGATTAGGTTACCAACCATTGATTTCGGCTGGTGCAACCGCAAATGTTTCTGTTGCTGGAACAATTCAATCTATTTCTATAAGTTATAATGGATCAGGATATAGAGCTGGAGTTCAAACAGTAAATGTTGGCGTAGCATTAAGTGATATTATTGATACAAATGTAGAGATTATAGGTACTGCAAACATATCTAATGGTCAAATAACAAGTGTAAATATTACAAATCCTGGATCTGGCTATACTTTTACTAACCCTCCTTCCGTAATATTTGACCCTCCTATAGCATACAATAATATACCGTTAATTTATTCATCTGAGTCAACTGGATCTGGTGTAGGAACTGAAGCTAAAGTAGATATAGTTGTAGGTCAAGGATCTAGCGTAATAGATTTTACTCTTAGAAATTTAGGATATGGTTATGAGTCTGGAGAAATTTTAACTGTTCCTTTAGGAGGGTTATCTGGAATACCAACAACTGGTTCTTTTAGTGAATTTAAAATAATAGTAGATTCAGTTTATTATGATAAATCTGTTATTAGAACTATTGGACAATTAATAATTTTTGACCCTATTGATAACCTTTTCAATGGTCAACGAAAAGTATTTCCACTTAAATTAAATGGTGAGCAAACTGCAATATTAGCACAAATTGGCTCTGACATAGATGTTCAAAATACTATTCTTATTTTTATTGACAGTGTTTTACAAGTCCCTGGAGAAGCTTACATATTTGATGGTGGAAGTACTATTGAATTTACTCAACCTCCAAGACCAGGATCGGTTTCTACAATTTTATTCTATGCTGGGACCGAAAATTTAGATACAAGATTTGTAGAAGTTTTACAAACTGTAAAAATAGGAGATACTGTTCAAATTTTTGATAACAAAGATCAAATTAACACCCAAAATCCAAGAACGGTTTACGATATTATATCAGTTGATGTAATAGAAACTAATTTATATGGAAATCAAGGTATTTCTGTTGAAAATGAAGTTAGATCAATCAAATGGTGTCCTCAAAATGTAGATAAATTTATTTCAGGATCTGCTTCTACTATTACATCATTGGCTACAAAAGATAGAATGATATATGAGCCGTTAATTCAGCCTACATCATACACCATAAAGGGAATTGGTTCTACTGACGATCAAATATTTGTAGATAATGTTAAGACATTCTTTGATAATAAAAATGAATCTCCTGAACAAAATAATATATTAGTATTTTCACAAGAAAATCAAAAAATTGCGTATGGTTATGCCTCTATTTCTGTAGGAGGGACAGTTTCTGAAATAATTTTAACCGATGGTGGTTATGGATATTCAACTCCTCCTCAAGTATCAATTTCAGCACCCATTTCTACTGGTACTACTGCGTCATTAACATCAAATATAAATTCATTGGGGCAAGTTACATCTATTAATATTGTTAATTCTGGAAGTAATTATGACCCAGATAATTTACCACTAGTTATATTTGAAGAACCTAGACAAAAAAATAAAGTTATAGAAGATGTATCTTTTGAAGGAGATTTTGGGATAATTTCAGGAATTGGAACTACCTCTATTGGAACATCAAAATGTTTAATTCTTGATCTGTTTATTCCCTTAGACTCATATTTAAGAAGCGACGAAATTAATGATGATTCTTATACATTAACTGGAGTAAGTGGTATTTCTACAAACTATTATCTTTATATTGAAAATACAAATGTTGGAACTCCAATAACTTCTCTTGATGTAAATCAAAATATAATAGGAATAGG
>JACCDN011093142.1_pt1 | contig 28994 bp, 14 predicted proteins | sample 7441691 | NCBI WGS metagenome assembly JACCDN01 (sample SAMN15323439, study PRJNA562643) | freshwater metagenome | isolation source: river surface water | place: USA:Blue River Watershed | collected 2017-08-16 | reverse complement strand
TGGCACTCACCGACGATGCCGCCATCATTCGTAAATGCGCCGAGCTGTATGCCGCCGACAAATACAAAGCGTCACCCAACCCACTGTGGACGGGCGAGAAATACCAGCACCGTAAAAAACGCGTGGGCTTTATGTCTGCCGATTTCCGTGTACACCCAGTGGGCTACTTGCTCATTGGCTTGCTTGAAAACTTTGACAAATCGCAGTTTGAACTGACTGGGTTTTTCACTGGCGTAGGCGACAACAGCGATTTGTGGAAGCGCTACCGCTGCGCGTTTGACCACTACATCGACTGCCACAGCATGACCAGCATCGAAGTGGCCAAGCTCATGCGTGCCATGGAGATGGACGTGGTCATTGACCTCTCGGGCCACACCGAAGGCACACGCTTAGACATCTTGGCACACCGCCCTGCCCCCGTGCAAGCCACGTACTTGGGATTTCCTGGCACGCTGGGCTTGCCGTACATCGACTACCTCATTTCAGACCCGCGCATCATTCCGGATGAGCTGGAGCAGCACTACTGCGAAAAGATTTTGAAGTTGCCACACTGCTACTTGCCGCGTGACAACTCGGTCGTACCCTCGCCGGAAACACACAAGCGCAGCGATTTTGGCTTGCCTGAGGAAGGCGTGGTGTTTTGCAGCTTTAACTACGATTACAAAATCAACCCGCCTTTGTTTAAGGTGTGGATGGACTTGCTCAAAGAGGTGCCAGGCAGCGTGCTGTGGCTGATGAAGCTCAACGAAGGCGCCCATAAAAACTTGGCTGAAAGTGCGCGCGCCCATGGCGTTGATCCTGCTCGCATCATCTTTGCAGAACGTGTGCCACGAGTGGAAGACCATTTGGCGCGCTACCGCTTGGCCGATGTATTTATCGACACCTTTCCCTACAACGGGCACACCACTGCGGGCGATGCGCTACGCGCGGGGCTGCCCGTGGTGAGCTTGTGTGGTGGCAGCTTTGCCTCACGCGTGGCGGCGAGTTTGTTGCATGACGTGGGGATGCCTGAGTTGGCTTGCTATAGCTTTAAGGAGTACCACGACAAGGCGTTGCAGATGGCGACGGATGAGGCGATTCAGGCGCATTACAAGGCGCAACTGCAGGCGCGGATGGATGAGAAGGCTTGGCCGCCGACACCGGCCGTACAAGCTGAAGCGCTTAAAAAGCTTATGGTGGAACTATGAAATTCATCATCGAGTCATCATCAGTTCCAATTTACAACCGAATTGCCATCGCGTTCGCCAAAACTTTGATGGAGTTTGGGCATACCGTCCATTTCATTGACGCGAGTGACTTTAGTGAAACTGATTTTGTAAATACCATTAATGACATTGAGATTGATTACTACATCTCAACAAACGAGCTCAACTTTGTTCAAAAGAAATCCGAAATGGATGGCACGTTTTTGTTTGAAAAATTACAAGCAAAAATTATTTTTATTCACCACGACAATTTATTCAGTGCTTTTCATAGTATTAGCTATATCGCGAACAAGATTCAGGCATTAACCAACATCAGCCAGCGGAGCTACCACTTCTGCCTAGAAGCATCGAATGTTGATTTATTGAATGCTGTAGGTATAAGAAACGCGTCGAGGATTAATCATGCCAGTGAATTCACTGCCCCCTCTAACGCGACTCAGTCGCAATGGAACGTGACATTCATTGGGCATTTAATGTCAAGCTTAAATCTATACCCTGCAGACAGCATACCTGGAGGACATCACCTACAAGTCATAGCCTGGAATAGGTTCAGCCAAAGCTCTCATTCAGCCCAGTCTGATATTAAAATTCTTATTCAAGACCCGTACGTCCTAGCCTCACTTGGACCTGATGCAGATAAAAATCCAATAGCCACTCAACAATTTTTGATGGCTGGTTTAAATAAATTCTCTTCACCGATGCGCGGACAATTAATTTCCACCATCAAGAATCACCGAGTCGATATTTTTGGAGGTGACTTGTCATATGGACGGATCAATGATCCGTTGCTAATACTGCAACAGAGCAATGTTCACTATCAACCAGCCACACAAAACTATCAGAACGCCTCCGAAATTTATCAAACTTCGCGCATAAACTTGAATATTAGTTCTCTGCAGTTTGACACAGCTGTAAACAACCGCATTTTTGATGTCGTCCTTTCAGGCGGATTTATTTTGACTGATCGGCGCAAAGATTTATATGACATTTGCGCATTCGCCGACGAAATTAGCTTCGAGACTCCTGAGGAGATGAATGAAAAAATCTCTTACTTTTCGACCAGTGAAAATAACAAAAAATATCTCGAATTGAAAAATGAATGTTTGAAATTATTCTCGCTAGAGTTTAACTACGAAAAAAGAATGAGCCATATTCTCAACGAACTTTACGAAATGGATAAAAAATGAAAATACTATTAGTTTCGCATTCAAGCGCGATGGGCGGAGGCGAAAAAGCATTAATCAATTTATTCAAACAATTACGTTCGAATAACGATATAGAAGTTATTTTCCCAAATCAACAAGGCGATTTGATAGATTACTTTCTATCACAAGGAATAACATGCAACAGCATTAACACACCAGTCGCATTACCCGATTTTACTAGTTATTTAGCTCACATTTGCGAAATTAACTTCGATGAAGTTGCTAACAACTTGAAAGAAAAACATTTTCAATTAGTGATATCCAATACCATTGCAGCGCCACATGGTGGAATCATCGCAAAGAAACTAGATATCGCTCATATCACTTACATGCATGAGTACATGGATGGTGATGAAGATCTTACCGCGATTGGAATTTCGAATAAAAACTACATTAACCTGATCGAAAAACAAAGTGATCACGTTATTTGTTGCTCAAAATTCGTAAAAAATTCTCTCAACCGAAAAACAGCTTCATCTGTTTTATACCCTCACGATTTTACAGAAAATATAATTCGCAACACTAATTTATCCAGAAACAATGAATTTAATATCCTTGTGATTGGAGTTAAAAGTATACGAAAAAATACCCATTTCGCAGTAACCGTATCCAAAGCATTACGCCTACGTGGGCATAATATTCGCGTCCATATCATTGGAAATGATAGTACTGGAACAAATAAACTACACGCTCAAATATCAAACAGAAATGAACAAAATATATTCTTATATCCTCAAGATCAAGATCCGTATAAATATCTCCAACTAGGTAATTGCATTACACTTATCTGCGCAAAAGTTGAAGCATTTGGCTTGACAATCAGCGAGTCTCTGCAACGAGAGACGCCTGTAGTTTCATCTAGATCAGGAGGACCAGAAGAACTTTTAGATGCAAATTATTTATACGAAATCGACAACATCGATCAATGCGTTAGGGCACTTGAAAAAATAATTTTTAACTATCAAGATGAAGCAAAAAAGGCGGGGGAAAAATATTTAAATCTTCAACAAAAAAACTATTTAAGTTTAAATGGCGAAACTTTAGATGCCGTATTAGCTAAAACGAAAAAGGAATACAAAAATAAGGGCGACTTACCTTTAGAGTTACACATTGCAGCAATTAAAAACGTAGCTAGCAATCTAATCACAAAAGTAGAACTCATCAATAATATTTCGAAAATTGATCAAGAGGCATTTGGTTTAAAAAGCAATCTAGAGTCGCTTGTTAAAATAGAAGATGAGCATCCAGGGATAAGTGTGCTACAGGATATTAGAAAATTTGATGTTGTTCCATATGGGGCATCAAAAAATATGGACTCTCTATACCGAGAAGGATTGGGGTTAGCCATCGAGTTAGTCTCAACTTTTGACGACAAAGCCAGAATTAAAATGGCTTCTATTATCGCTGGCAAATTACTAGAAATCTCTAACTATTCGAGTAATTTGGAAATTTTATCAATAGGCGATGGCCTAGGTGTAGACGCAATCCGTTTCGCATCATGTGGTTTTTCTGTCGACTATATTGACTTTGACAATTCAAATATGGCAAAAATCGCCGAGCTTAACTTTATTACAGCCAAAAATAAAGATGAAAAATTAGATATAAGAGTTCTTAGGAGAGTAAGTAAAAAATACGAATCAGTAATTTGCCTTGAGGTAATCGAGCATGTCGAAGATGTATTTGAATTCATTACTTTATTGAAGGACTCAGTATCAGACGGCGGTTATCTTTTTATCTCGGAATGCTTTGATGGTATCAAAGATCGATGGCCAACCCATTTAAATGGGAATGAAAAATATTCAAATCTTTTACCACTAATGCTAGCACCTTATTTTAAGCTTATAGACTTCAACAAAGACCCCTATTGTAAGCCATATATTTTTCAGCGCAAAGATTCAGAATCATTAACCCCTAAAGAGATTTTCGAATTAATTAACAACAAGTGGCTGTCATTGGGATTAATCAGCTCAAAAACAAGCATCGGCATCTAAAATCCATTTAAAAACCACCAATTCAACTTTAAACATGAACACATTTAACGCATTTCATAATTTTCTACAATTAATAGGGAACTCAGAAATTGAAAAATCATATTCAACCCTTGTCAATACCCAATTCAATACTGAAGAAAAAAAAATCGCTGAAGAATTGCAAAAAATATTAACCTCACACTTTATTCGACAACGACAATCAAAGTTAAGTGGATTAATTAATTTAAAAAGATCTGGATTTAATCCAGATTTTGTAATCGACGTTGGGGCCCAAACTGGAACACCGGAACTTTATAATACATTCCCTGAATCTAGGCATATTTTCATTGAACCTGTAAATGAATGCCTCGATGCATTGAAGAAGATTGCGAAGAGCCTAACTCACGCTAGCATTCTTAACTGTGCAGTCAGTAATTTTAATGGTGAATCAAATATCAGCTTGACCGATTCAAAGCAATATTCATCGATCGATGAGATAATTGGTTCTGAAAATAGAATAGTTGAAGTAAAAACCATTGACAGCATTTGTGAGGAATTTAAAATTATTGGTCCAGTTTTATTAAAAATAGATGTAGATGGTCCAGAAATTAAAGTTCTTCAAGGGTCTAAAAGATTATTAAAGGACGGTTGTGTTATCGTAATTGAGGCGTCAATGGCTGATGAGAAGCCTAGATTCAGCCAAGTGGTTGATTACCTATCTAGCTATGGTTATGAAGTTTTCGACATAGTAGATCCTCTTTACCGTCAAAGCGATTGGCATCTTTGGCAGGTAGATCTGATCTTAATTAAAAAAGATTCTCCACTTTGGGGGTCTAAAACTTACATATGAAATATGATTGATTAATATATTGCAATCAATCATATTTGAACTCTATCCAGTTACTTACTCATCACCCATATGAGTCACAAACAAAGTATTGACTTGGATCAGGCTCTAGACAGAAAATCCGCAATTTCTAAGGCTTGCACTTGATCACCCGTCAACGCTACGATATATTACAAAAAGCGTTTATTCAGCAAATACTTCTCTAACGCTAAAAACGTCAGAAGCACTTGCAGCACTTCAACTGGCAATAAGTTCAATCTATCAATTCGCACCTGAGTCACTTCAGGATAGTGGGGAACAAACTTACTGCGCAATATTTGAGTCTTTAACCTCAAAGCAGGACTAATAAAGCCCCTATCGCATCATTGCAATAGGGGCTTTTATTAGATCATCAGTTTCCGGTAATCGCCGCGACCAACTGCGTAGCCGTCAACGCCGCAAACTGCGTCGTTGTCAAAGCATTCAATTGCGTCGAGCTCAGGGCACGAATGTCCTCAGCTTCAATCTTTGGAATCTGAGTGGTCGTCAGTGCACGCACTTGGGCGGTACTCAAAGCTTTGAAGTCATCGGTTTGCAGGGCCACCACTTGTGCGGTTGTCAATGCCGCCACCTGTGCTGTGGTAAAGCTACCCACTTGAGTTGACGTCAAGGTTTGAATCACACCTGTGCTCAAACCAGCCACGGTGCTGGTACCCAAAGCGGCCACTTGGGTGGTAGTCAGGGCACCGATCACGTCTGATGTAGCGGCATTCACTTGCGTGGTCGTTAAGGCTGCCACTTGCGTAGTCGACAAAGCGGCTACAGCAGCTGGCAACAAGTTATTCAGCTGTGTGCTGCTGAGTGTTTGCACCTGTGTTGTCGTCAAACCAGACATAGCGCCTGTTGTCAAGGCGCGCAGTTGCGATGTGCTCAAGGCACCCACTTGCGTGGTGTCTAGAGCTGCAACTTGGGTGGAAGACAACACTGCAATATCTGCAGTTTCAAGCGCTTTGACCTGATTAGTCGTCAAGCTGGCCACTTGTGAAGTCGTCAAAGCTTTCACTTGGTTATTGGTCAAGCCAGCAATGTTGTCTGTCGTCAACACCTTCAATGATGTAGTGGTCATACCAGCCACTTGACCAGTGGTCAAAGCGGCGACCAATTGTTTGGTCAAGGCAGCCACTTGCGACGTACCCAAAGCGTTGAGCTGTGTGCTGCTCAAGGCGGCAATGGTCTTAGTCGCCATGTCTTTGGCTTGTGTGGTGGTCAAGGCAGCCACTTGGCTGGTGCTCAAAGCCGCCACTTGGCCGGTAGTCAAGCCAGACAATGCTGAGGCAGACAGGCCTTGAACGCCGCTGGTGCTCAGGGCATTTACTTGCGATGTCGTCAGTGTTGCCAACTGTGCCACCGACAAGCCTGAGAGCTGCGTGGTGTCAAGCTTGGCCACTTGGGCCGTTGTCAAAGCTTTGAGGTTGTCTGCGGTCAAGCCAGTGACTTGAGCCTTGGTCAAACCTGCCACTTGTGAGGTCGTCAAAGCCGCAACCGAAGCCGTACCCAAGGCATTCACTTGCGCTGCACTCAAAGCGCCAATTTGTGTGGTGGTCAATGCACCCAGCTGGGTCGCACCCAACTTGGCCAAGTCATCCAAGGCTAGGCCTTTGACTTGCGTGGTCGTCAACGCAGCCACTTGGCTGGTGGTCAATGCATTCAGTTGGGTCGATGACATCGCGGTGATATCTGCCGTTTCCAACGCTTGCACCGTGGTAGTCGTCATGGCGGCGACTTGGGTGGTCGACAACGCCGCCACTTGCTTGGCGTTCAAGGCCTGCACCCCAGTGGACGACAACGCGTTCACTTGGTCAGTACCCAAAGCCGCCACTTGCGCAGTGGTCAATGCGGCGACTTGTTTGGCATCCAGCACGTTCACTTGTGAGGTACCCAGTGCCTTCACCTGTGTGGTGGTCAGTGCAGACAAGGCAGCCGCTGTGAGTGATTTGGTTTGCGTGGTGGACAAGGCGGCCAATTGCGCCGTCGTCATGGCATTCAGTTGGACCTTGTTTAGGTTGGACAACTGGGTGCTGGTCAACGCCGCTGCTTGCGCAGTGCTCAAAGCAGCCACAGCAGCCGTGCTCAGTCCTTTGATTTGATCATTCGTCATGGTCTGCACACGGTCTGTTCCCAAAGCAGCCAAAGCTGATGTGCTGAGTGCGCCGAGTTGCGAACCTGTGAGGGCTTTGACTTGTGCGGTCGTCATAGCCGCTGCCTCTGCCGTAGACAAGGCACCCAGCTGCGCGTTGCTCATGGCTGCCACTTGCGTGGTCGTCAAGGCTTGCACATTGGCTGTACCCAAAGCGGCGACTTGCGTGGTGGTGAGAGCTTTGACCTGGTTGGCAGTCAGTGCTGTCAATTGTGCTGTGCTCAGGGCAGCCACTTGTGCTGTGCTGAAGCCACTCAACCCACCAGCCGCCAGAGCTTTAACTTGCGTGGTCGTCAATTGGCCAATCTGGCCAGTGCTCAGCAATGCCACTTCAGCAGTACTCAGTGTGGCCAACTGTGTGCTGCTCAAACCAGCCACGGCGGCTGTCGACAAAGCTTGCACTTGCGAAGTGTTCAAAGCAGTCACAGCTTCTTTGCTGAGCTGTTGTACTTGGCTTGATGTGAGCTGCGCCACAGCTGCAGTGCTCAAGGCACCTGCAGCTTGTGCAGTCAACACCTTCATTTGACCTGTGGTCAATGCGCCTACTTGCGAGGTGGTCAAAGCAGCAATCGCAGCTGTGGTGAGAGCTTTCACTTGGTTATCTGTCAAAGCCTTGACTTGATCGGTCGTCATGGCCTTGACAGCATCTGTCGACAAAGCGGCTACTTGCAGAACACCCAGGGCTTTGACTTGATCGGTCGTCAAAGCTGCCACATCGGTGGTCGACATGGCGCGAATTTGCCCTGTGGTCAAAGCTGCCATTTGTGTGCTGGTCAGCGCTTTGGCCTGTGTAGTTCCCAAACCTGCCACAGCGGAAGTGGACAAGCCTTTAACTTGAGAAGCAGTCAGAGCCTGCACTTGGGTCGTGGTCATGGCGTTGGCCTGGGTAGAGGTCAATGCTCCTACATCTGTCAATTCCATAGCCGCCACTTGCGTAGTCGATAGAGCGGCAACTTGTGCGGTTGACAAACCAGCCACTTGACCAGTGGTCAAGGCTTTAACTTGTGTGGCGCTGAGTGCCTGAACTTGACTAGTACCTAATGCATTCACTTGTGCCGTAGTCATAGAAGCAATATGTGCCACCGACAAAGCTTGCGCTTGACTGGTGGTGAGCTTGCTCACTTGGGTCGTGTCAAACGCGCCAATTTGTGTGGTGGTGAATGCAGCCAAAGCCGCAGTGCTCAAGGCTTGCAACTGATCCGTCGTCAGTGCACGCACTTGCGCAGTGGTCAAACCAGATACCTCATCTTTGGTCAAGGCAGCCACTTGTGCTGTAGACAAAGCAGCAATACCAGCAGTACTGATGGCGGCCACTTGCTTGCCGGTGAGCGACACCAAATCACCCGCGGTGATGGCTTTCAAATTGGTGGTGCTGATGTTTTGCAGCTGTGTAGTCGTTAACGACTTGACTTGCAAAGCCGTCAACGCATCCATTTGCGTGGTGGTCAAACTGTTGAGGTCACCAGTTTCAATGGCGGAGACTTGAAAGCCCGTCATGCCGGCAATCTTGTCACCCATGGCTGTCAACTGGCTACCAATCAAGCTCACGATTTGATCCGTGGTAAGCGATGCCACTTGGGTAGAAGTCAAGCTAGCCACATTGCTGGTGGTAATGGCAGCCACCTGCGTCGTGCTGAGCAATGCAAGCTGAGAACCTTTGAGGTTAGACAGTGTGCTGGTCGAGATCGCATTGACCTGCGCGGTAGTCATCGCCTTGACCTGTGTGGATTTCAAGGAATTGAGTTGGCTCGATGTCAATGCGCCCACCGTAGAGGTGGTTAGCTTGTTCACTTGGCTGGTCGTCAATGCCTGCACCTGTGTAGCGCTAAGCGCAGCAAACACAGCGGTACTCATGGCGTTTAGTTGATCCGTCGTCAACGCTGCCAACGTGGTGGCCTTGAGTGATGGCACATCGGTTGTACCGATAGCTGCCATTTGTGTGGTCGTCCAGCTCGACACTGGCACAGAAGCCGCAGGAATAGCTGCAAAACTCACCGAAGAGTAACTGTTCGATACGCCGTTAATTGAGGTAGTCATGATGATCTCTTTCTGAAATATGTCTCAAGGTTCTAACAGTTACTGTTTACGTTCTTGCTTGGGTGACCAAGCCCAACAGTTGGGTATTGGTCAAGGCAGCAATTTGTGTGGTGGTCAAAGCGTTGACTTGTGCGTCACTCATCGCAACCAACTGAGTCACACTCAGCACCTGAACCTGATCAGTGGTCAGCGCAGCTACAGATGATGTGCTCAAGGCTCTCATTTCACCCGTAGTCAACACACCCACTTGTGTGGTGCTCAAAGCGGCCACTTGGTCAGTGGTCAAGGCATTCACTGCAGCGGTGCTCAGTGCCTGAACTTGCGATGTCGTCAACGCAGTAATGTTGCTGGTCGAGATAGCTTGGATGTCGTCAGTCGCGATAGACGCAATTTGTGTGGTTGTCAAAGCTTCCAGTTGTGACGTATTCAAGGCAGCCACTTGCGCTGTGCTCAAGGCAACAATATTGGCCGTCGTCAGAGCTCGAACTTGACCGGTACCCAAAGCACCCACTTGGTCAGTGCTCAAGGCACTTACGCCTGCTGCTGTCAAAGCACTGATTTGCGCCGTAGTCAAGACCTGTACTTGATCAGTGCTCAACGCATTGATCGACGCAGTGCTCAATGCACGAATTTGCACATCCGTCAGCGCAGTCACGTTTGTTGTGCCCAGCGCTGCCACTTGGTCTGTACTCAAAGCAGTCACCATACCCACGGTCAACGATGCCACCTGGGTAGTATTCAACGCACCCACTTGGTCGGTTGTCATCGCCACCATGTCAGCTGTTTCAAGTGATGCAATCTGCGTAGCTGTCAACGCACCCACTTGTGTTGTGGTCAAGGCAGCCACCTCTGTGGTCGTCAAGGCACGAACTTGTGAGGCTGTCAACACACCCACTTGCTCAGTCGTCAGAGCAGTCAGCTGTGTGGTCGACAAACCTGTAATCACTGAATCTGCCAACACCTTCACTTGGCCAGTAGTCAGAGATGCAACTTGATCTGTCGTGAACGAAGCCACAGTGTTGTTGGTCAAGTTACCCACTTGCGTAGTGGTCAGGGATTGAACCTGATCTGTTGTCAAGGCAGCTACAGAGGCCGTGCTCAATGCACGAATTTGGTCAGCACCCAACACCTTCACTTGCGTGGTGGTCAGGGCAGCAGCCTCAGTTGTCGTCAACGCGCCCATTTGGTCTGCGGTCAACGCTGTGACCTGTGTCGTGGTCAAAGCAGTCAACTTGTCGGTGGCCAACGATGCCACCACTGCAGCTGTCAGCGATTGAACTTGTGATGTGCTCAACGATGTCAGCTGAGACGTACTCAAGGCATCTACCTGCGCGGTACTCAATGTAGCCACATGCGTATTGGTCAAGGCAGCCAACTGTGCAGTGCTCAGCTTCTCAACTTGTGCGGTTGTAATGGCTGCGACTTGGTCAGCCAACAGAACCTTAACCTGTGTAGTCGTGATCGATGGAACCTGGCTGGTTGTAAAGGCAGCCACTTGGTCAGATGACAAAGCGACAACAGCAGACGTTGTCAGCGCAGCCACTTGCGAGCCACCCAAAGCCTGAACTTGTGCAGTGGTCAAGGCCGCCACATTACCGGTGGTGAGCGCTTGCAACTGGTCTGTAGTAACGGCAGCAACTTGGCCGGTTGTTAGAGACGCCACTTGGTCAGATGTCAACGCTGCCACACCTGCTGTACTCACCGCCTGCAACTTGGCGTTCGTCAGGCTAGACACTTGATTGGTCGTCAAACCAGCCACTTGTGCAGTGGTCAAAGCTTTGACCTGGGTAGTGCTCAAGGCATTCACTTGTGAGGTACCTAAGGCGGCCACATCAGCCACATCCAATGCCTGGACTTGGCCAGTGCTCAAGGCACCCAACTGTGCGTTGGTCAAAGCCACCACTTGATCAGAACTCAAAGCAGTCACAGCGCCCGCTGTCAAAGCACCCACTTGGGTGGTGTTGATAGCTTGTACTTGGCTTGTAGTCAGGCCAGCCACTTGCGTGTTGCTCAAGCCAGCCACCACTTGGGTGGTGAGCTTGTCAACTTGCGCTGTGGTCAAGGCTTGAATTTGAGCTGTACCAAAAGCTGACACTTGGTCTGAGTTGAGCACAGCCACATCTGCAAGCTCAATGGCTGCCACTTGGGTGGTGGTCAGCGCACGCATTTGGTCGTAGCTGACGTTGGTCACTTGGCTCGTGGTCAGGGCCACTACTTGTGCAGTTGTAAGCGAGCTCACTTGGTCAGCTGTCAAGGCAGCCAACTGCGTGGTGTTGAGGTTGGCCACATCAGTAGTTTCCAGTGCTTGCACTTGACTACTGCTGAACGAGCGGATTTGCGCTGCGCTCAGAGCTTGCACATCGGCGTTTTCAAGCGCCACCACTTGGGCAGTGGTCATGCCGCGCACTTGGCCTGCGGTCAATGCCGCGACCTGCGTGGTGGTCATCGCAACCACTTGGCCGGTTGTCAGACTACTGATCTGGTCAGTGGTCATGCCAGCCACTTGCGTAGTGTTCAATGCTGTCACGTTGGCATTGACCAAGGCTTGAACTTGGTTGGTGCTCAAGGCAGCCACTTGGCCTGCGCTCAGAGCAGCGATATCTGCAGTTTCAAGCACTTTGACTTGGTCTGTGGTCAAGGCTTGCAACTGGGTATTGCTCAAAGCTTTGACATCCGCAGTTTCAAGCGCCACCACTTGGTTGGTGGTCAAGGCGCTGAGTTGACCGGTCGTCAGTGCCGACACTTGCGTGCTGCTCAGGGCGGCCACATTACCTGTAGTGATGGCTTGCAACTGCGTGCTGCTCAGGGCTTGCATTTGAGCAGTACCTAAAGAGGTCACCGCTGAGGTGCTCAAGCCGTTGACTTGCCCCGTGGTCAAAGCAGCCACTTGCGTGGTTGTCAAGGCAGCCACGTTGTCGTTGCTCAGGGCATTCACTTGCGTAGAGCCCAAGGCTTGCACTTGGGTGGTGCTCAAGGCTGTCACTTCAGCTGCTGTCAGGGCGCCCATTTGCGTGGTGGTGATGGCAGCCACTTGCGCGGTATCCAAAGCAGCCACTTGGGTGGTGCTCATGGCAGCGATGGCAGCAGTGGTCACGGCTTTGACTTGCGAAGTGGTCAATGCGCCCACTTGTGCCGTGGTCAAGGCAGCCACTTGGTCAGAGTTCAATGCGCCCACACTGGTGGTGGTGAGCGCTTGAACCTGGGCCGTGGTGAACTTAGACACTTGGTCGTTGCTCAACACGCTGATGGCCGAGGTGGTCAAAGCGTTCACTTGCGCCGTGGTCATGGCGGTGAGTTGGGCTTCGCTCAACTCAGCAATTTCTTGCGTTTCCAGCGCATTGACTTGCGAAGTGCTCAATGCAGCAATTTGGCTTGTGGTCAAGGCCTTGACGCTGTTGAGCGTCAGGGCTTGCACGTTCGCAGTATTCAACGAACCCAATTGTGTGGTGGTCAAAGCCTTGGCCTGAGCCGCGCTCATGGCTGCAGCTTCAGAGGTGGTCAAAGCGGCCACTTGGCTAGTAGTCAACGAGGCAACTTGGTCGGTGCTCAATGCGCCCACTTGGGTGCTGTTGAGCACAGCCACAGCAGAGGTGTTGATGGCAGCCACTTGACCCGTGCTCAAGGCACGAATTTGGTTGGCGCTCAAGGCCCCCACGCTGCTGGTGGTCAATGCGTTAACTTGGCTGGTTTGCAAACCAGCCACTTGTGAAGTGGTCAATGCTTGCACTTGGGCACTGCCCAAAACTGCAACTTGGGAGGTGGTCATACCCGCCACTTGTGCGGTGGTCATGCCCGCCACTTGTGCAGTGGTGAGTGCGGCTACTTGTGATGTAGTCAGCGCAGCCACTTGTGCTGTCGACATGGCTGCTAAGTCAGCCACCTCAAGTGCTTGCACTTGGGTACTGCTCAGCGCTTTGACTTGGCCAGTAGTCAAGGCCGCAGCCTCAGAACTGGTGAGTGCACTGACTTGCGATGAAGTCAAGGCGCCCACTTGGGTCGTAGACAACGCTGACACGGCTGCAGTAGTCATAGCTTGCAATTGGCCAGAGCTCAAGGTTTTGATAGCGTCAGAGCTCAACCCAGGTGCCGCCGCGGCAGAGATGGCTTGCGCTTGAGCAGTGCTTAACGCAGCAACTTGGGTAGTGCTCAAGGCTTGAGCTTGGCTAGATGTCAGCGCAGCCACATCAGCAGTTTCAAGAGCTTGGACTTGCGCACTGGTCAAAGCTTGCATTTGTGCAGTGGTAAGCGAAGCTACCTGGGCAGTGCTCATACCAGCCAGTGCGGTAGTGGCTACCGCCTTAACTTGATTAGCCGTCAGGGCTTGGACTTGGGCTGTAGTCATGCCCGACAGCTCGGCCGTACTCAAGGCACGCACTTGGCTGGTAGTCATAGCCGCCACATCGGTAGTGTCAATGGCTTGCACTTGCGACGTACTTAAACTCTGCAACTGGCCCGTGGTCAGCGCTGCAATTTGGTCTGACGTCATGGCTTTCACTTGGGCTGTACCCAAAGCAGCCACATTGCTTGTGGTGAGCGCTTGAATTTGATCGCTGTTCAAAGCAGCAACGCGGTCGGTGCTGAGTGTGGATACCTGAGTGGTATCGAGCGCCCCCACACCTGCGGCAGCGATTGCGCGCACTTGTGAAGTTGACATAGCACCGAGTTGCGTTGTGCTCAACGCAGCAACGCTGGTTGACGTGAATGCATTCACTTGGTCAGTAGTCAAAGCACCAACCTGGGTGGTGCTCAAGCCATTCACACCCGTGGTGCTGAAGGCTGCAATTTGGTCAGTGGTCAAGGCACGCACCTGGTCAGTGCTGAGCTTGTTCACTTGGGCTGTGCTCAAAGCACCAATGGCGTCTTCGGTAAGGGAGCGAATTTGGCCGGAATCCAATGCCGCCACTTGTGCAGTTGACATCGCCTGCACCTGTGCTGTGCTCAAAGCAGCCACTGCGGTGTTGCCCAAAGCCTCTACTTGCGTGGTGGTGATGGCTGCAACTTGTGCGGTGCTCATGGCATTGACGCTGGCGGGCGTGATGGCTTTGACTTGGTCAGTCGTCAAAGCTGCGACTTGCGCAGTGGTCAAGGCAGCAATGTCTTCAGTAGCAAAGGTCTTGAATTGATTGGCCGATAAGGCTTGCAACTGCGTGGTGCTCAAGGCAGCCACATCAGCAGATTCGAGCGTGCGCACTTGTGCTTGGCTCATCACCTGCAACTGCGACGTGGTCAATCCAGCCACTTGCGTAGAAGACAAGGCCAAGATGTCATCGGTGGTCATGGCGGCCACTTGCGTGGTTGTCATGGCTTTGACTTGCGCGGTCGTCAGCGCTGCCACTTCGGTCGTGGTGAGGGCTTTGATTTGCGCTTCAGACAAAGACGCCACTTGTGTGGTCGTCATGGCTTGCAAAGTACCTGTGCTCAAAGCAGCTACTTGCGTGGCTTTGAGTGCCACCACTTGTGAGGTGGTCAAGGCCGCCACTTGAGAAGTGTCCATGGCGTTGAGGCCAGCGGCAGTAAAGCCTTGGATTTGCGCAGTGGTTAGTGCTTTGACTTGGTCAGTGCTCAGTGATGCGACAGCAGTAGTCGTTAGAGCACCGACTTGCTTGTCAGTGAGTGCCGCCACTTGGCTGGTGCTCATTGCTTGTATATCGGCAGCGTTCAACACTGCCACTTGAGCGGTGGTCAGATTCTTGAGGTTTGCGGTAGAAAGACCTGCCACAGCCGAAGTGGTTAAAGCGTCCACTTGCGAGGTGCTCAAAGCGGCAACCTGAGTGGCACTCAAGGCGTTCAATTGAGTGCTGCCCAATGCCGCAACCGATGCGGTCGTTAGAGCCCGCACCTGTGCGCTCGACATGGCAGCCACTTGCGTGGTTGACAACTGAGCGGCTGCTGCGGTACTCAAGGCTGCCACTTGCGCGGAAGTGAGCTTTTTAACCTGAGCGGCACTCAATGCGCCAACCTGAGTGGTGGTCAAAGCTGCCACAGCACCAGTAGTCAGTGCCTCCACTTGCTTGTCAGCCAACGCGCTTACTTGGGCCGTGCCCATGGCCGCAACGTCTTCTACGTCTAGGCCTTGCAGTTGTGCAGCTGTCAGAAGCTTGATTTGGTCCGTCTTGAGAGCAGCGACTTGTTCCGTCGTCAAAGCGCCAACTTTGGTGGCTGTCAACGACTTGATTTGTGTGGCGGTGAGTGACTGCACCTGGCTGGTAGTCAGCGCACCCAACTGTGTGGTGCTCAAAGCACCCAACGTTACTGCTGACAAACCAGCCACTTGGGTGGTGGTGAGTGCAGAAATTTGTGTGGTGCCCAAGCTCGCGACCGTCGCGTTACTCAAGCCCTTAATTTGATTGGCGGTTAACGCCCCCACTTGGGTAGTGCTCATGGCATTGAGCTGGCTGGAGCTCAGCGCCGTCACAGCACCTACAGCCAAGGATTTAACTTGGTCAGTCGTCAGCGCAGCTACTTGAGCTGTCGTGAAAGACGCCACCTGGCTGGATTTGAGCTTAGACACGCTAGACGCGCTCAAGGCATTGACTTGAGTGGTGGTCAAGGCTTGTAACTGGCCGCTGGTCAGGGCATTGAGCTCAATCGCCGTCATGGCATTGAGTTGAGCAGTGGTTAGCGCCTGAATTTGACTGCTGCTAAATGCTGCGACTTGTGCTGCACTCATGGCAGCAAGATCAGCCGTTTCAATGGCTTTGATTTGGTCAGTGCTCAGCGCTTGCAACTGATTGGTTTTGAGCGCCTTGACTTGAGTGGCCGTCATGGCCGCCACTTGTGATGTGGAAAAACCCGACAAGTCTCGGGTTTCAAAAGCAGCCACTTGTGACACCTTCAAGCTAGCCACTTGTGTGCTGCTGAAGGCACTGAGCTGATCAGCGATCAAATTCACAATTTGATCGGTGGTCAGCGCTTGAATTTGTTTGGATGTCAGCGCACCTAGGCGGGTGCTGTCAACGTCTTTGATGCGTGAGGCATTGAGCGAGGCCACTTGCGTGACGCTCAAGGCAGACATTTGAGAAGTACTGAGCGAATTGATTTGCGACGATGTGAGCGAACCCATTTGCGTAGGCTTGAACGCTGCTAGCTGCGAGTTGCTGAGCGCTGCCACCTGTTGGTCAGTGAACGCTGCCACATTGGTGGTGCTGATGACACCGATTTGACCTGCAGTCAAACCCGACATGGCTGAGGTGCTGATGGAGGAAATTTGCTCTGTGGTCAATGCAGCCACTTCAGCAACGCTCAGTGTTTTGATGCGAGCCGCATCAAAACCTGAAATATCGGTTGTCGTTGTAACGCGCGTATTGGCCTGTGCTGGAGCACCAAAGGTCATCAATGAATTGGATTGAAAACCAGTACCTAAGTTGTTAATCGTGGCCATATATCGCTCTTTTCACTCATTTTTTGAGGGCTTACAAAGACTGCCATGCACAGCAAAAAGCAGCCCTTATAGGGATTCGTCTCTTGTGTATCGGCACGAGTCTTCAAAACTTGAGCCAATTCAAGAAATTTTTTCAACCCCATACAAATGCAAAAAGCGAGCCAAGGCTCGCTTTTTGACATTTGATGCTTTCGAATTACTTCAAGAGCGACAACACAGACTGTGCAGATTGGTTCGCCTGCGCCAACATCGCTGTAGCGGCTTGCGAAATGATCTGTTGCTTGGCCATGTTGCTGGTTTCTGTGGCGTAGTCTGTATCCAAGATACGGCTGCGTGAAGCAGACATGTTTTGGTTTGACTCAGTCAAGTTCGACACAACAGCTTCCAAACGGTTTTGGAAGGCACCGGCACGCGCTTGGTCAGCAGACACAGAATTCAATGCAGCATCCAAAGCCTTGATGGCGTCAGTTGCACCGGCTTGTGTGGTGACATCGATGTCGGCCACTTTCAAGGCGTTATCTGAACCACCGAAAGTACCACGACGGAAGCCCAAGGAGGCAAAGTTGTCGTTGCCTTCAGAGCCGCTTTCGACTTTGAATGCTTTGTCAGAGCTGAGTTTGACGGTTGAATAGAAGGTCACGGCGTCAGTGTCGTCACCAGCTGTACCAATGGTCAAGCCGCTCAAGCCCAAAGCTGCTGCGTCTGTTGCATCAGAGCTGATTGACACGTTACGGCCATCAGCGGCTGTCAATGTGATGCCTTCGCCCCAAGCGCTAGCGACCACACCTGTTTTACCTTGCGCTGCATTGATGGCAGTGATGACGTCGTCACGGCTGGAGTTAGCGTCGAGGCTGATCGCCACATCCACACCGTTCAAGTTCAGCGCAGTCACAGTACCTGCTGTGAAACCGCTACCCTTGAGCACGTTGGGTTCGGCCGTTGCTGTCACGCCAGTCATATCTGTCTTCTTGTTGATCGCTGCAGCGATCGCAATCGCGCTGGCAGATTTCACTGAAGAATCAACGATGGTGTTAGAAGCCTGATCGTCATTAGCGTTAGCAGCATCGATACCGACACCGTTGATGACCAATGTGTTGCCATTCAAGACACCAGTTCCGCCAGCCGCAGGAGCTGCAGAGGCTGAGGCGCGCTTCAGAGAAACAGCTTGTGCTGTGTCAGCTGCAAACGTACCGAAGTTCAAACCAGAGTTGGTCAAATCACCAGACACGTTGCTGGACACGTTGATCGCACGGCCATCAAACGTATTCAGTTCATATGTACCTGCGTATACATTGCTTGCACCCAAACCAGTAGCAGCAGCGGTCATCGAACCCAAGTCAATTTCAATGTTTCGGCCATCAGCAGCCACCAAAACCACACCTTGGCTGTCGTCATGCGAGTTGATCGCCTTCACGCCAGTTTGGCCAGAGATGTTGTTGATTGCAGTCACCACGGCTGAACGAGACAACTCAGCGTCATCTGTGGTGTACACAGTGGCTGTGTCCACACCGTTAATCTTGATGGTGCCGTTAGAAGCAGCAGCAGTCATCACAGAACCGAAAGCAACTGTTTCGTTCACTGTGGCGTGTACGCCGCTTTGAGCAGACACGCGGTTGATAGCAGCTGCTTTAGCGATAGCGCTAGAAGCATTGGCAGCAGAAGACTTGTTGTCGTCTGTAGCCAAAGAAGCACCGACCACCACACCATTCAAGATGAGGTCGCCATCGGCCAAGGCCGGAGCAGCGTTGGCAGCAAAGTTAGTCGCCACTGAAGACAAAGATGCGCGTGAGCCCAAACCGATGTCTTTGGTTTTGACTGAACCGAACGCGATGTTCATGGTGTCGTTGGCATTAGTGCCAGTTTGCAAGACGATCTTACCGGCGCTGCCGTCCAACAACTTGATGTTGTTGTGGTTGGTTTTATTAGCAACGTTATCAATCTCAGCTTTGAGTTGATCAACTTCGAGCTGAACGTTCTTGCGATCGTCGTCGTTCAAAGAGCCAGTGGCTGCTTGAACAGACAGTTCACGCATGCGTTGCAGCATGTTAGTAACTTGACCCATTGCGCCTTCAGCCGTTTGAGCCATCGAGATACCGTCGTTAGAGTTGCGGATAGCAACTGCGTAACCACGGATTTGTGATGTCATGCGGTTGGTGATGGCGAGGCCAGCAGCGTCATCTTTGGCGCTGTTGATACGCAGACCTGTGGAGAGACGCTCCATGGTCGTAGCAGTCAATTTCTCAACATTGCTCAAAGAAGCTTGAGCAGTGAGAGCTTTCACGTTGGTGTTAATTACGGACATGGTGTTCTCCTAAAAGTCCATCAGAGAGGGTTAAACAAGACAGGATTTCAATTCCTGATAGCCAGTGAATCGGAATGCCAGTTTTTTTCTTGAGCGTTTTTTAAAAATAATTCTTCAATTAGGCGGATTTGTTGTGCAACATGCCTTTGAAGTCTTCGATGGCATGCGCCATACGAACCACCACCTCATTGGGGATTTGGCGCACAACTTCACCCGTCGAGAGGTTTTTGACAAACACAATAGGGCGACCCAACTTGACGTCCATGCTGAAGCTGACCGTGCGGCTGTTGTCTTGCAGCATTTCGTTAAGTTTGAGAATGGCCTCTTGCAGCTCTTTGCGCTCTTTCTCTGGGTCAAAATTCACCACTGGCTTGGCTGGTGGCGTCACCACAGCAGGCTCATGGCTTGGCTCAGGCGCGCGCACAGGCTCCACAGGCCTGTGGCTAGGAACGGACAGCTCAGCCCGTGTGACCACAGGCTGAGGAACTTTGGATTGAATTTCTTGGACCATAAGTACCGCCTCCCCCCTAAGAAAAACAGGGGTTTCGTTAGCTATCGGTACGAACGGGCGGAACTTTAGAAAAAATTAAATGAATTATTTATTGGTATAGACCGCCATCATGCCTTCAAAGGTGGACTTGAGGCTGGTCTTTTGCGTGTTCACACTACCTACCAAGCTCTCCATGCTCGCAAACTGCTTGTTGTAGCGAATCAGCATGGCTGACATGCGGGTGTCGAGTTTGGCCAGATCTTGTTGGTATTTGGCATTTTGTGTTTCAGCATTTTGGCTGTTCGACAACAAAGGGCCATTCGGACCAATCATCTTTGAGAGCTTACGCATAGCCTCACCAGCAAACCCTGCAGGCTGTGTACTGTATGCACTCAAACCATTGGTATTACCCGTCATGGTTTTGACGACGTCTTCAAAATTGTCGTTCAGCGCTGCATCAAGCTTGGCCTGATCCAACGACATGACACCCACCTGGTCAACACTGATACCGAGCTGCCAGAAAGCACCAATCTGCGAACCGGGTGTATTTGAGGTACCTTGAATCAAGCTGCGTAATTGGTTTTTGACACTGCGCGCAGTGGAGTCACCCACCAAAGTGGCACCATAAGTCTCCACCGTGGACTTGGGATCGGTGACAACATTGAGCATGGAAGCTGCGTCGTTGTAGGTGGTAACCAATGCATTGAACTTTTCTTTCAACGCTGTGTTGTCTCGCACCATGCTCAGGGTGGCTGAGCCACTGGTGACCGTTTTAAGATCTAGCGTCGTGCCAGGCAACACATCGGTGAGCGTGTTGGTACTGCGGGTGTAGGTAATGCCATCGACCTTCACACGCGCATCGCTGGCCGCTTGGTCGGCACTGTGGGTGCCGCTGAACACGAGTCCCGGGGAACCTGCATTGGGTGTGCTGCTGGTAGAGCCCCCCACAAGCGTGTAATTCGCTTGCAGAGAAAATGCGCCGCTAGAGCCCTTTGCGCCTGACAAAACAATTTGATACGGCGAAGCTGAACCATCACCGGTGTTGACCAAGCTAGCGGTCACGCCTGTCTTGGCTGCGTTAATTGCGTTGACGATGTCTTGCGGTGTGTCTTTGCCTTCGGCCAAGCTGATGGGGCTCTTGGCCACGCCGCCCACAGTAAGTGTGAGCGACATGGGGTTACCCCCGTTCAAAGAAACATTGCCTGTGGCAAACCCATCGCTGACAGTACGTTGCGATTTAGCCAATTGCAAGACTTCAATGTCATGCGTGGCCCCTACCGACGACGCCGTGGTAGTAACGGCAAACGCATTGGGCTGGCTGTTTGTAGCCACCAAAGAACTGAAACTATTCTTATCTTTGAGCGCTGTGAAGGCCGTGTTGAGCTCAGACATCACAAACGAAATAGCAGCGTAACCTGAGATACGCGCCTCGTTCTTGGTGATTTTTTGATTGATGATGTTTTGCTGCGGAACTTTTTCTGCATCTACCAAGTTCTGCGCAAGCGCCGCCACATCCACACCAGAACCGGCGCCCAAAGAGCTCAAAAGCTTTTGCGCAGCAGTGCGATTCGCTGCTGCGACGTCAGCAGCAGCGTTAGAGGAAGATGTAATTGCAGTAGCCATGGTGTGATGTATTTATTCAATTCTCAAATCGGTTGCAGCTGAATAAACTTGAGATCGTTAGCTTAAAAACTTAAACAGATTGAGTTGAGAGATCTTGGCAAAGCTGCTTTGTGCAGCCTCCAGAGCCAACTGATCTTTGTTCATGCGTGTGATCGCCTCTGTGTAGTCCAAATCCTCGATGTCTGAACGGGTTGATTTGAGCTGCAAGACCACCTCATCGAGAATGTTGTTTTGCATGTCAACCACCGTCAAATCGGCGCCAACTTGAGCCAACCCCTCGCTCACGCCTTGTTGAAGCACGTCGATTTCACCTAAGCCACGCTGGATGGACTTTTGATCAGAATTTGCTACGGCATCCGTCAGATCAGACAAAGCTTGAAAAAAATCCACACCCGTTTTCACACCCTTGCTGTCGGTGCGCACCACGCGCGTAAATGCATCTGAACCAGGCAAATTCATATTGACGCGACGGTTGTCACCCACTTTGACTTGCATACGGGCTTGGTCGCCTTGGTAGATCACGCGACCGTGCGCATCTTTTGAAAATGCTGGCTGCGAAGCTTTGCTTCCTGAAAATAAGTAGTTTCCGTTACTATCTTGACTATTCGCCAAACTCAAGATTTGATCGCGCAGTTGTCCTAGTTCAAGAGCAATCGCTTTGCGATCCAATTTGCCATTGGTGTCGTTAGATGCTTGCACGGTCAGCTCTTTGATACGAAACATCACGTCGCTGGTATTTTTGAGAGCCGTCTCTTCTGCGGTCAAACGCACATTGACAGCTTTAAGTGTTTCTTGATAGCTGGTTTGGCGTGATAACTCTGACTCCAAACGCGTGATCAAGGATGCCTTGTCAGGCTCATCACTTGGCTTCACGATTTGCTTACCGGTAGAGAGCTGCACTTGCGTTTTGGACAGGTTAGCTTGCACATCACCTAGCATTTGCGTAGAGCGATCAAAGTACAAAGAGGTTGAGATTTTCATAATGATTTACCTGTATCAACGAATGGCAACAATGGCATCAAACAACTCACCAGAGACCTGAATAGCCTTGGCACACGCTTGGTAAGCTTGCTGATAACGAATAAGAGCAGCAGCTTCATCATCCAAGTTGACACCGGATACTTTGTCACGCGCAGCTACGGCTTGGTCGTTGACAACTTGCAAAGCCTCTTGAGTGATGATGGCTTGTTGTGCCAAATTTCCAACGCTATTGATCTGATCAATGTAGGTATTACCAATGGTTTTACCGTTGTCGGTGGATTTTTTACTCAACTCCACCATGTCTAACATGTTGACGTTATTACCCATGCCATCGAAGTTACCGTCGATGGTGTAACTGTCACCCACAGCCGGTGCATGGCTGAGTCTGATTTGCAAGCCGCTGTACTCCACCACCGGCTCTAGGACAGTAGGATCGTAGTAACGATCGGCCAGCACAGTGCCAGTTTTTGCATCAAGAATGTTGTAACGATTCTCAGCAGTGAATTTAACGGTCAAAGTTTGGGTGCGTAGACTGTCACGTACATTGTCAGGCTCACCTTGAAATCCCACAGCAACTTTGGCTGATCCTTTGCCTGTGACAAACACCTGCAAATCATCGGGACAACCGCCTTCAACATAAGCGGCGGTGCGCAAACCCAGTTGTGACAGCATGGCGGGATCACCGTGGTGACTGCTGAAGGTGCCATCTTGTGCAATCACTTCATAGGTGCCAAATGACACGCGTATATCCCTCAAATGAGGCTTCTCAGCCAACAAAAGAGCCAAGCGCTTGCTTACGTCGTAATCTTGTGGTGTGACACCGAAAGTATTTGGCACAAAGGTGCCGTCAATGTTTTTTCCTGGTCCAATCGAGATAGCACCATTGCCTTTGGGATCTGTCGTGCTTAACGTCAGATCTCCATTGGCGTCGATGGATGCCGCCACATGCGTTTTATCTTGTTGCGCATTGATGCGATCTACTAAACCTTGTAAGGTTTTGACAGTTGGGGCGGCAGTGACCTCTTGGTCATCAGCTGTCACCACAAAACTGTTCTTGATGTCTGTCTCAGGCACATCCCCGCGTAGTGATCCGATAACAAATTGATTGTGATCTAAACCTGCGTAGTACAAATCAGAAAATGGCTTGTCGATGACTCCGGCTGTTAGCGTCTGCAAAGGTAATGATCCAGTTTTTGTGGCGACCATGCTGGTAACGCTAAAACTGGCATCGACTAAGTTGCTAAATACCAAACCACCCGTTTGCGCACTGACGCTGATGTGATCAGCGCTTAATTGCGTTTGATAAGCCAACGCCATGGCATCAAGTTTGGCTTGGGCATTTTGTTCGCTGGTAAGTGCAGGATTAGCGGTGTAAAGCGCAGGGTCCCACGACAAAGCAACGTTCTTACCGTTGACGCTGACAGCCATGTCCATGGTGTAACCCGTAGCTGGCCACTCGATATCACTGACCACTGCACTGCTGTTCAAGGCACGCACTAAATCTTCAGGCGTTGCTGCCGATACAGACTTTGCTGGATAACCGAATTCAACTTTGTAAGAAGTAAAAGATGCATCGGTCGTGTAGCTGGCCTCGCTGAAATTGACGCCGTTGAGCGTCAACGGGCTGGCATAGTTGATGTCTGCGCTTCCAATGCGCATATCACGCACCACTTGCACCATGCGAATTTGCGCACTATACGTGCCAGGCAAGACATTCAAAGTATTGCCATCTAACGATGTGCCTACACGAATTTCAGCGCCAAGCGGGTTTTCGATCACCAACTGGCCATCCGATGCAACACTGGCAATTAGGCCAGCAGACGAATTGTTGATAGCGCTGACCAATGTGTCGACCGAAGTACTTCCGGTGATATTTTGACCATTGAGCATGAGCGGTTTTTTGAAATCCAAATCACGCACTGGAATGCGCAACTGTGAGACCACTTCTGCACGTACATTAGTTTGCGACAAAATGCTGTTGCTCACTGTGACGGTACCGACCACGGCATCATTTTCATTTTTAGCGAGTAACTTGACATCTTTCAAAGCACGGCCTTGTGCATCGCGAATCTTGAGCTGGTCGCCCTCCACTGTCACACTGATATTGGGACTTTGGTCGTAATCACGCAATGCTGTCTGAATGCGACCAGCCAAGCTGTCCAGAGGCCCCATCGCGAAAGTGGACAAATCAACTTTCACGGGCACGCCGCCTAAATTGGCTTGAAATTCACGAAAACCCTCTGCCCCAAAACTGGGGCTTGCGATGGTCGCTACAGACTGACCATTGATCCAATTGGCGACTTGGTTTGCAGGCGAATTCACACTAACTACTCCGCCTGATGCGCCATTTTCTGGATAGGCAGGTGTCAGTGCAGCATTCGAAATCGCACGGCCTTTGGCATCGGAAATAACGATATCTTGATCGTTATTGACCAGCTTGATGGTCAATCCTAAGCCGCTGAGTGCATCGTTTAAGCCTTCTTTGAGGCTAGCGACAGAGCCATTGGCTACGATTTCTTGATCAATTAGACGATCCCCCACCAAAGCCTTGAACTGGAACACCGTGGCACCTGGCTCCGCATCAAGTCGCACACCAGAAAATTTCAGTTCTGTAGAGACTTGACCCGAAAAATCGTTCAACGCAATTCCATTGATGCGAATAGCGCCTTCGGGAATTTTGAAATCTGCACTGCTGATGCGAGCGCCATCTAAGACAGCTGGCAACGGCAAGGCCTCGCCTTGTACGCCATATGCGTCGTAGTTTTGACCGTATGACACTGAACTCTTCGCGCCATAAAACATATCAAGGTCACGATAGGCATATTCACCAGACTGGTTCAAATAAGTATCGCTGTATGTAGCGTTAGCTGCGAAGCCATTGTCAGGAGTAAGTAACTGATATTTTTCAGTCTCCGTCAAAGCTTGACCCAACAGCTGTCGACCATCTCGCGTCAGCACCTGTAATTGCTGACCAGGTTGTGCGTCGTCAAGGTAAAAAGTGGCACCAACTCCTGCTGATAAGGTGGTCACAGGTGTGTAGACATTGGCACCGTCTACCTTAAAAGTAAGGCCAGCCGATTTGTTTGAGTTATTGACCAACTGCGTATTGCTCAGCGCAGTCGTCGGTGTCGTACCGTTGAATTTGACCGTGGCACGAGTAGTTGTGATGTTGGTGTTGCCTTCGCTAACGCGGAACTGTGCAGCAGTAGCCACACGCATCCCGTCATTGAGCGCCAAACGAATGCCAGCTGCAGGTGTACTTGCCGCTGTATCAAAAGCAAACAAGTTTTGGCCCATTTGTCCGTAACCATCAATGCCGTTAGTTTGGATTTGGTTGGACTCTTTGACGAATGTTTGTGCCAAGGCCGACAAGTTTTTCTGAGCAGGCTCCAACACTTGGCTGATGAAACTTTGGTAACCACCCAGCTGACCACCACTGGCGCTAGCCAGGGATTCGGTTTTGCCATAAGGATCTAGTACCAGTTCAATTTTCCCGGTGGTGCTGTTGTCCACACCAATTGGACGTGCTTTATTGCCACTCACCACCAAGCCTTGTGTCATGGTCGTGCCCAAGCTCACATTGACCGTACCGTTGGTGCTGAAACTAACTTTGGTACGAACCAAGTCAGACAATTGACGCAATGTCAGATCTCTGCGATCCAGCAATTCAGCTGGCTGCGCCTCTAGGGTGGGGGATTTAGCCAAGCTCTGATTGATCAAAGCCAATTGACTCGTCAGCGTATTGATTTGTGCTGCAACACTCTTGATGCCTTCACTTGTTTCAGTGGCAATCAAATCCATCTGCGTATTGAGCTCAACAAAACGAGAAGCTACACCGTCAGCACTTCGCAAAAAGCTGGTACGTTGCACAGTAGAAGCTGGGTCTGCTGAAAGTGCGCTGGCAGCAGTGAAAAATTGGTCAAACGCAGAGCTCAAACCAATGCTTTTATCGCCCATGATGTCCATCACGCGCTTGGCGTAATCGACCATAGGCTTTTGACTTGCCAAGTCACTGGTACTGTTACGCAAGTTGGATTCAGCGAACGCATCAAACTGACGTTTGATGTTTGTCAGCATGACACCCGTGCCCACGTACATACTGGCCAATTTCTTTGGCGCAGAGTCTTTCAACACCACGTCTTGACGAGAGTAACCCTCTGTGTTGACGTTAGCAATGTTGTTACTGACCGTGCTCAGTGCACGCTGGTAAGCACTGATACCACCACTGGCAATGCCAAGAATGTCACTCATTTACGGCCTCCGCTAAATGGAGCCTTGAATTCTTGCAAGCTCTTAAGTGGCAACGCTTTTTCCAATGCAAAGCCTTTATTCAAATCTGCAGCAGTAGGCAAAGGAATGGGGTCTTGCTTAGGATTCAATGGAATGCCCTTGCTGCGTGATTTGAGCAAGGCATCGGTACTGGGCGGTGGTGTTTGCTGCTGCTTGACGGCACGCTCCATGAAGTCAGCCACACCTAATGAACCACGTTTAGCCATTTGCAAAGAAACTTCTTTGTCAAACATACCTTCAAAGGTCTCTAAGGCGTGTGATTTGTTTTCTTCGTCCTTCATGGGCTCGTTGGCCTCACGCATGGACTTGAGCATCATTTGAATGAACAAACCTTCAAACTGCTGCGCAGATTCACGTAATGCACTGCTCTGATCTTTTTGCGCTTTGCCACGCAACTCACCCAGACCTGTGAAGTCTGTGTAAGACCTAGGCATAGAGGTGTCAACGGGGCTGTTCATGTCTGTGCTCGCTTTAGATAATGACCAATTCGGCGCGCAAGCTACCAGAGCTCTTCAGGGCCTCAAGAATGGCAATCAGTGCAGAAGGCGTCGCGCCCACTTGGTTGACTGCATCCACAATTTGTCGCAACTCGACACCAGGCTGGAACAAGAACATGGGCTTGTTGGGCTCAGCCACTTGGATGTCGGCGTTTTGCACAGGGGTTGTTTGCCCCCCTGCCAATGTGTTGGGTTGTGACACCTCATTGGTGGCACTGATCGCCACAGAGATAGTGCCATGCGACACAGCAGCTGCTGTGACGCGCACGGAACGGTTAATCACCACTGTACCGGTGCGTGAATTGATGACCACGCGTGCAGGCGGCTCGCCCGCTTTGACTTCTAGCGACTCAATTTCGCTCATGAAGGCCACACGCTGGTTCAAGTTTTTAGGAGCTCGCACCGATACCGAGACACCATCAATGGCTTGCGCAACGTCACCGCCAAATTTTTTATTGATGGCATTGACGATAGCAGTGGTGGTCGAAAAATCGTTTTCACGGATGTTGTAGATCACGTTTTCCGATGTTTCAAAAGGCGTGTCCACAATGCGCTCCACAATCGCGCCGCCTGGGATGCGGGCTGAGGTGGGTACACCAATTTGAACCTTAGAACCAGCAGCATTGGCATCAATACCGGTTGCTGTCAAAGCACCTTGTGCCAAAGCGTAAATTTCACCGTCGACACCACGCAATGCTGTCATGATGAGACTACCGCCTCGCAAATTCGAAGCCTTACCAATCGCAGACACATTGATATCAATGCGTTGACCTGGCTTGGCAAAACCAGGTAGATCTGCAGTCACCAGCACAGCTGCTGTGTTCTTGATGTCCACACGTGCAGCAGTGGCAGCAGTTTCAAAGTCGGTCAAGGGTCCATCAATACGCACACCCATTTGGGAGAGCATGGCTTTCATACTTTGTGTGGTGAACGGCACTGAAGCATCGTCCCCCGTGCCTTGCAAACCCACCACCAAACCATAACCAATCAATTGGTTGGGGCGTTGAGCAGCGAGCGTAGCCAAATCTTTGACACGGTCAGCCTGCGCGACTGCTGAGGCCAAAAGACACAGACTACTCACGCAAAGTCGAATAAATAGAGAAAGGCGATTCATAAGGGGCTCGTCAGAAGGACAAATTAGAAAGGCCAGTACTTGTGCATGAAGCTGGTACCCCAGCCGGCTTTGGTGGCGTTAGCCAAATCACCTGAACCGCGATACGCGATTTGTGCATTGGCTAAGCGGCGCGATTGCACAGTGCTGTTGGGACCCACGTCTTCTGGACGAATCACGCCAGAGACTTGAATCACTTCCGTGCCTTCTGAAAGACCGAGTTTTTTCTCGCCACGGATCATCAAATTACCGTTAGCCAAAATTTCAACCACAGTGACAGCCACTGATCCAGACAATGAGGCTTGCTGGCCAGCCTTGCCCGTACCCTTGCTGCTGTTGTTGTTGCTATTGACATCAACACCATTCAAGAAAGGTGACATTGCACCGATCTTGGTATTGAAACCAGACGGCAGTGAATTTTTAGACTCGCGACTCACATCGGTGTTTTGGGTACGCGCTGCTTGAGTGGATTCATTTAATAAAACGGTGATGATGTCACCGACCTGGTAATTGCGGCCACGGCCGAACCAGGCATCACTTTGCCGGTTGCTGTAGATGCCGCCGGTGGCAATTTTTTGCCGGTCAGCGGCAAGTGGGTACACAGGTTGGAACTCTGGCGATGGTCGTAAAACCATATCGACGGGTTCGGAAGCGCAGCCTTGCAACAAATAAACAATGCCAGCCAAAGCAAGTAAACGAAGGATGATCATGATCGGGCTCCTTCAGATGTTTTGGTTCAAGAACTTGAGCATGCCGTCCACAGCAGAGATGGACTTGGAGTTCATCTCGTAAGCACGCTGGGTCTCGATCATGTTGACCATTTCTTCCACCACATTCACATTGGAAGACTCCAGCGCGCCCTGCATCAGGGTGCCGGCG
>JACCDN011130316.1_pt1 | contig 29019 bp, 25 predicted proteins | sample 7441691 | NCBI WGS metagenome assembly JACCDN01 (sample SAMN15323439, study PRJNA562643) | freshwater metagenome | isolation source: river surface water | place: USA:Blue River Watershed | collected 2017-08-16 | reverse complement strand
GACAAAGTCAATATGGAGGCCTCTTGGAGTGCGTTTATCCGCAACACCAAAGACTTCACACAAATTTTCTACCAACTGGGCTTAGGCGCTGCTGGTTTGAAGTCGCTGGGCTACTAAGGTTGTATGCATGACTGAACAAAACACCACAGCATCAACCGTCGATGTGGATGAAGACGAGATCAGCCTGATTGACCTCGCCATCGCCTTGGGCGAAGAAAAGAAAACCCTTTTCGCCATTCCCGCTGTCACAACCACGCTTGCCATTGTGGTGAGTTTGTTGATGACGCCCATATTCACCGCCAAAACCGTCATGATGCCGCCTCAACAACAGCAAAGTGGTGCTGCTTCAGCGCTGGCTAGCTTGGGTGGTTTTGCTGGCTTGGCGGGTGCGGCGGCGGGCATCAAAAGCCCAGACGAGATGTACATTGCATTTATGCAAAGCGAAACTTTGCAAAACGAAGTCATCAATAAGTTAGATTTGCAAGAGCGTTACAACGCAAAAACCTTGGTGGACACGCGTAATGCACTCAAGGGCGCGGTTAAAATAAATGCAGACAAAAAAGCTGGCCTCATCACCATCGAGGTTGATGACAAAGACCCTGAGTTCGCAGCCAAACTGGCCAACATGCACGTAGATGAGTTGCGAAACCTCATGGGCCGCTTGGCGGTCACTGATGCGCAACAGCGCCGCGTGTTTTACGAGCAAGCCATCAGCAAAACCCAGTCTGAGCTGGCTGAGGCAGAAGCCAATTTCCGTTCAGCCAGAGAAAAGTCTGGCATGCAGGTCACCGCCGTTATTGCTGAAAGCGGAGTGCGTGCCAGCGCGGAGTTGCGTGGTCAAATTGCCGCTAAGGAAGTGCAAATGCAAGCCATGAGCCGCTTTGCCACCCTGCAAAACCCAGACGTTCAGCGCTTGGGCAGCGAGCTCGCAGCCCTGCGTGCACAGCTCGCCAAAATAGAGCAGGGTTCGGGTGGTGATGAAAAGTCTTCACCCATTCAACAGCTTGCTGTCAAAGCCTTCAGGGATATCAAAGCCCGCGAAGCTATGATGAACGTGCTTGTGGCGCAATACGAATTAGCCCGTGTTGACGAGGCTAAAGAGGGGCCGCTCATTCAGCAGGTAGATGTGGCGGTTGCCCCAGAGAGCAAGTCAAAGCCTAAGCGCGCCATCATTGTGTTGGTGGCAGCGTTTGCTGGGATTTTGTTGGGCGTTTTGGTGGCTTTTGTGAGAAGAGCGATTAAAAACGCCGCCTCGTCACCAGAGGGCGGTGTCCAAATTGCCAAGCTCAAAGAAGCTTGGCGCTTCAAGCGGGACTAATCCCGTCAGGCATTAAATATCCTCATCAATTTGTTTTTCCACATCTGTAGCCCCCTATAATTGTTCAAGTTTGAACGTTGTTTGAGGTTGGCCATCTGAGTCATTGCAATGATCTCGGTGTGGCGGTAGCGTGCCTAAAGATATACAAGTGACCAGTCGGCAATCAAATCTGCAAGAAGACACCTACTTTAGGGTCATGCGACTGCTAGAGGCCAATCCTGATCTAACTCAGCGACAGCTGGCAGACTCCCTTGGGGTAAGTGTAGGTGGGCTGAACTACTGTCTTAAAGCTCTGATCCAAAAGGGCTTTGTGAAAGTAAGCAACTTTCGGCAAAGCAAAAACAAGTTTGGCTATATCTATTTGCTCACTCCTGCAGGTGCAGGTGAAAAGGCAAGGCTAACGGCGAGTTTCTTGCAGAGAAAAATGCAAGAGTATGAAGCGATCAAGGCTGAGATTGAGGCATTGACCAAAGATGTTCCCTTGACACCAGTGAATGGCTCAAGTCAAGCTGGGGCGCCAACAGTTTAAAAAGCTTGAATCCCGATATTGGGGTTTAGCGGGCTAAGTCACAGCATGTATCAATATTTTTCGAAATCAAGAACAAAATGAAATTAAGCGACATCAGATTGTCCATAGTTGGCTTAGGCTATGTTGGCCTCCCTCTGGCAGTGGAGTTCGGTAAAAAGCGTCCAGTTATTGGATTCGATATCAACCAGCGCCGCATCGCCGAATTGAAGTCGGGCTTTGACTCCACTCTGGAGACCACGCGGGAAGAATTGGCCGCGGCGCAGCAACTAACCTTCACTACCGACATCGACACCCTCCGAGACTGCAATTGCTATATCGTCACGGTCCCTACTCCTATCGACGAATACAAGAGGCCCGATCTTTCGCCGCTCATAAAGGCCAGTGAGACGGTGGGGAACGTCCTGAAGAAAGGGGATATCGTCATTTACGAATCGACGGTGTATCCAGGCTGTACAGAAGAGGATTGCGTCCCCGTTCTGGAGAAATATTCCGGCCTAAAGTTCAATGTGGACTTTTTTTGCGGCTACAGCCCAGAACGTATAAACCCCGGCGATAAGGAGCATCGCGTCACAACCATCAAGAAGGTAACCTCTGGCTCCACTTCTGAGATCGCCGAGCTTATCGACGTGCTTTACAAACAGATCATCGTCGCCGGGACTCACCGAGCCGAGAGTATCAAGGTGGCCGAGGCGGCCAAGGTCATAGAGAATACGCAGCGCGACCTGAACATCGCCCTTATCAACGAACTGGCGCTGATTTTCAACCGAATGGGTATTGACACCGAGGCCGTGCTCAAGGCGGCGGGCAGCAAATGGAATTTCCTGCCTTTCCGCCCGGGCCTAGTCGGCGGTCACTGTATCGGTGTGGATCCCTACTACCTGACGCACAAGGCGCAGGCGACAGGTTATCACCCTGAAATCATCCTCGCCGGTCGTCGCCTGAACGACAGCATGGGTACCTACGTGGTGGCGCAGCTCGTCAAGGCGATGACCAAGAAGCGCATCCACGTCGAAGGTGCAAAGGTGCTGGTGATGGGGCTGACATTCAAGGAAAACTGCCCAGATCTGCGTAACACGCGCGTGGTCGACATCGTGGCCGAACTCAAGGATTACAACTGCGACGTGGACGTCCATGACCCCTGGGTTACGGTCGAAGAAGCGCAACACGAGTACGGCATCACGCCGGTGGCCGAGGTGCGGGCGGGTCAGTACGACGCGATCATCCTGGCGGTGGCACACAACCAGTTCAAGGTAATGGGGGCGGCCGGCATCCGCGCCCTCGGCAAGGCGCACGCGGTGCTCTACGATCTGAAGTACATCCTCCCTGCAAAAGCGTCGGACCTGAGGTTGTGACATGACAGCGTATGAATTCCTGAAGCAGCGACTCAAGACCGACCGCTGCACCTGGCTGGTCACCGGCGTGGCGGGCTTCATCGGCAGTAACCTGCTGGAAAGCCTGCTGAAGCTGGACCAGCGTGTCGTCGGCCTCGATAACTTCAGCACCGGAAAGCAGCGCAACCTCGACGAGGTGCGCTCGCTGGTTTCAGAGGCGCAATGGGAGAATTTCGCGTTCATCGAAGGGGACATCTGCGACCTGGCAACCTCCCGGCGGGCCTGCGTGGGGGTTGACTTTGTGCTGCACCAGGCCGCGTTGGGATCGGTGCCGCGCAGCATCGAGAATCCGATTGCCACCAACCTGAATAATATCGATGGCTTCCTGAACATGTTGGTGGCGGCGCGCGACGCCAAGGTTAAGCGCTTCGTTTACGCGGCGAGCAGTTCGACCTACGGGGATTATCCGGGTTTGCCTAAAGTTGAGGACAAGATCGGGCAGTCGCTTTCTCCCTATGCCGTGACGAAACTGGTGAACGAGCTTTATGCGAAGGTCTTCGCAAGGACATACGGATTCAAGAGTATCGGCCTGCGTTACTTCAACATCTTCGGGCGCCGCCAGGACCCAGATGGTGCATATGCGGCGGTCATCCCCAAATGGATTGCAGCGATGATCAAGAACCAGGCGGTCTACATAAATGGTGATGGGGAGACGAGCCGAGATTTCTGCTATGTCGACAACGCGGTCCAAGCAAACCTGCTTGCCGCCACGGTAGATGCGGAAAGTGCAACTGACCAGATTTACAACGTCTCCGTAGGGGGGCGGACCAGCCTCAACGAGCTCTACGAGTACCTGCGCACGAACCTGTCTGGAGCATACCCGCATCTTGAAAAGATGCGAGCTGAGTATCGCGAATTCCGTCCGGGAGACGTGCGCCACTCGATGGCCGATATTGCGAAGGCAAGGGAATACCTGGGTTACGCCCCGGTCTGGCGCGTTCAGGACGGTTTGCGCGAAGCAATCGACTGGTACGCGAAGACGCTCACCGTATGATCAAACTGCTGGAAAATACGCATGCTTACTAATTCCACGATACTAATCACCGGCGGCACCGGATCCTTCGGGAACACCTTCGTTCCCATGACGCTGCAGAGATTCAATCCCAAGAAAATCATCATATTCTCGCGCGACGAAATGAAGCAGTGGGATATGGCCAAAAAATTCAACGGGGACGAACGCGTTAGGTTCTTCATCGGGGATGTGCGTGACAAGGACCGCCTTTACCGGGCCCTCGATGGCGTCGATTTCGTCGTCCACGCGGCGGCGACCAAGATCGTCCCGACCGCCGAGTACAACCCCTTCGAATGCATCAAGACAAATATCAACGGCGCGATGAACTTGATCGATGTCTGCATCGACAGGGGGATCAAGCGCGTGGTCGCCTTGTCGACCGACAAGGCCAGCAGCCCGATCAACCTGTACGGCGCGACGAAACTGGCATCCGACAAGGTCTTTGTCGCTGGTAACTCCTACGCAGGGGGGCATAACACCCGCTTCGCGGTGGTCCGGTACGGCAACGTTATGGGGTCGCGTGGATCGGTCATCCCTTTCTTTATGTCGATCAAAGACAAAGGCATTCTGCCCATCACTGACCCGAGGATGACCCGGTTCATGATCTCCCTGGAGCAGGGGGTTGAACTTGTGTGGCATGCCTTTGAAGACATGGTGGGCGGCGAAATTTACGTAAAGAAAATTCCGTCCATGAAAGTGACTGACCTAGCCCGCGTTGTCGCCCCTGAATGTAAGCAAGAGGTGGTGGGCATTCGCCCCGGCGAGAAACTGCACGAGCAAATGATTGGTGCTGAAGACGCCTACTACACCTACGAATATCCTGAACATTTCAAGATTCTGCCGGCGATCAACGAATGGGGCACCAGCCCTGAGCGGATCAAGGACGGCAAGAAAGTTCCCGAAGGCTTTGTTTACGCCAGTGACAACAATGCTGAATGGATGACCGATGCGGAACTGCGAGCCTGGATTGATGTCAACCGCGAAAAGATCGGGAGTATCTGATGATCCCCTATGGACGTCAGGATATCAGTCAGGCCGACATTGATGCAGTAGTCGCCGTTCTGAAGTCAGATTTTCTGACGCAAGGACCAGCAGTTCCCCGCTTTGAACAAACGGTTGCTACTCATGTCGGAGCGAAGCATGCCTTGGCGGTGAATAGTGCCACATCGGCCTTGCATATTGCTTGTCTGGCGCTTGGTTTGGGGCAGGGAGACTGGCTCTGGACCACTCCGGTGACCTTCGTTGCTTCCGCCAACTGCGGTCTTTACTGTGGTGCACAGGTGGATTTTGTCGATATCGACCCAAAAACTTACAACCTTTGCCCTAAAGCACTTGAGATCAAGCTGCTCGAAGCTGAAAAAGCAGGCCACCTACCCAAGGTGTTGGTTGCCGTTCATCTATGTGGGCAACCTTGTGATATGGAGTCTATCCGCGCACTTTCTCAACGCTTTGGTTTCAAGGTGATTGAAGATGCATCGCACGCGATTGGAGGCAAGTACAAGGGTGAATGGATTGGCAATAGTCGATATAGTGACATCACTGTTTTCAGCTTTCATCCAGTCAAGATTATTACTACCGCCGAAGGTGGGATGGCGTTGACTGACAACGATGAGTTAGCCAACAAAATGGCCCTGTTGCGCAGTCATGGCATTACGCGCGATCCTGCACAAATGACCCATGTGCCAGATGGCCCTTGGTATTACCAGCAAATCGATTTGGGTTTCAACTATCGGATGACTGAATTGCAAGCCGCTTTGGGTTTAAGCCAGATGGAGCGCCTAGACGCCTTCGTGGCTCGTCGCCATCAATTGGCTGCGCGCTATGACAAACTGATGAAGGAGTTGCCCGTAATAACGCCGTGGCAGCACCCTGACAGTTATTCAGGCATGCATCTCTATGTTGTTCGCTTGAAGTTGGGCAAGATTCAGAAAACCCACAATCAAGTGTTTGAAGAACTCCGCGAACAAGGTATTGGCGTTAACCTGCATTACATACCGGTCCACACGCAGCCTTACTATCAGAGCATGGGCTTTAAGGCTGGGGATTTTCCTGAGGCCGAACTCTACTACGCTGAAGCCATTAGTCTGCCTATGTACCAGGGACTGACCAATGCTCAGCAAGATGAGGTTGTGACTGTTCTGCGCAAGGTCTGCGCAGTATGAAGTTGGCACTGGGGACTGTCCAGTTTGGTCTAGATTATGGGGTTGCTAACACGTCTGGACGTATTGCTTCTGAGGAAGCCAAATCTATTCTTCAATTGGCCAGTGCGTCTGGCATGGACACCTTGGATACCGCTATCGCTTATGGCGATAGTGAATCTGTACTGGGGCAGTTCGGTGTCCAGCCCTGGAAAGTTGTCAGTAAATTGCCTGCGGTACCTGAAGGTTGTGCTGATGTTTTGCTGTGGGCTAAGCAGCAAACGCAAGGATCATTGACACGTTTGGGTGTTGCTCAGTTGCACGGACTGCTTTTGCATCGCCCTGGCCAATTGCTAGAAAAAATGGGGCCAGCTTTGTTTGAGGCACTGCAGGCATTGAAGACCGATGGTCTGGTATGCAATATTGGCGTCTCGGTCTATGGCACTGCGGAACTTGATGCATTATTTGAAAGATACCGATTTGATCTAATTCAAGCGCCATTTAATATCCTTGATCGCGGGCTAGTCGACTCGGGGTGGGCTGCGCACCTGAACGCTGCTGGTGTCGAGGTACATACACGTTCAGCTTTCTTGCAGGGACTGTTATTGATGTCCGAAGAACAGAGGCCCTCCAAGTTCAATCCTTGGCAGCCCATCTGGCAAGAATGGACGCGATGGCTTCAAGACACTGAACTCACGCCTTTGCAGGCGTGTCTGCAATATGTCGTTTGCCAGTCCAGTATTGATCGAGTAGTGGTAGGTGTTGATACTTCTGTGCAATTGAAAGAGATCATTAGGGCAGCAGACGGCAAGCTGGAAAGTTTGCCGTCTTTTGGCCCCTTGCTGGATGAAAGGGTTGTGAATCCAGCAGTATGGAATCAGTTATGAAAATAGTTGCCATTGTTCAGGCCCGTATGGGCTCAACGCGCTTACCCAACAAAGTCATGAAGCACATTGATGGTGTGCCCATGATTGAGTTGTTGCTTGCTCGCTTAAGTCGCTCACGCAAGATTGATCAGATCGTCCTGGCTACATCGACCGATGAACGAAATACTCCCTTGGTGGAGCATGTTCAGAGCCTGGGCTATAGCTGCATACGTGGCAGTGAAAACGATGTGCTGGATCGATACTTGGTCGCAGCAAGGCAAGTGAAGGCAGACATCGTGATCCGTATCACGGGCGATTGCCCATTGGTTGCCCCCGCACTGGTAGACCAAGCCATTGAGCAGTACCTTGCACAAGGCGTTGATTACCTGAGCACTGTGGCACCTGCTACCTACCCAGATGGCCTGGACACCGAAGTGTTCAGTCTTGCCGCCCTTGAGCGAGCAGGGCGCGAAAGCCAGGACCCGTTTGATCACGAGCATGTCACGCCATACCTACGCAAACCCGGCTTGTTCAAAACTGCTGCGCTGACCCATAACGAAGACCTTTCAGGCCTGCGCTGGACGGTGGATGAACCCGCCGACTTTGAAGTGGTTAGCCATGTGTTTTCGTACTTTGCGCCAGATATTCATTTTGAGTGGACAAAGGTGCTGGAGCTACAACGCAACCAGCCTGAATTCTTTGCTGCCAACCACAACATCATTCGAAACGAGGGAGCCAACATGGGCACAGGTCAAAAACTTTGGAAGCGAGCCAAAGCAGTCATTCCTGGCGGTAACATGCTGTTGTCCAAGCGCGCCGAAATGTTTTTGCCCGAACAATGGCCTGCTTACTTCAGCAAAGCCAAAGGCTGTCAGGTCTGGGATCTGGATGGCAAGCAGTACACCGATATGTCCATCATGGGCATCGGAACCAATATCCTCGGATATGGCCATGACGAAGTGGATGCAGTCGTGCGACAAACGGTGGACGCTGGCAATATGTCCACCTTCAACTGCCCAGAAGAAGTCTATCTGGCTGAAAAGCTGGTGGACATGCACCCCTGGGCCGACATGGCGCGTTTGGCTCGCTCGGGTGGTGAGGCCAACGCCATTGCCATTCGTATTGCGCGCGCTGCCTCGGGGCGTGACAAAGTTGCCGTGTGTGGCTACCACGGCTGGCATGACTGGTATTTGTCAGCCAACCTGGGTGACGACGAAAACCTTTCAGGCCATCTGCTTCCTGGTCTCGACCCCAAAGGCGTGCCGCAGAATTTGCGCGGCACAGTTTTCCCGTTCAACTACAACAACTACGAAGAGCTGGAGAACCTTGTCAACGCCCACGATATCGGCGTCATCAAAATGGAGGTGGTGCGCAACAAGGGGCCGGAAGACAACTTTCTGCACAAAGTGCGCAAACTGGCCACCGAACGCAACATTGTGCTGATTTTCGACGAATGCACGTCGGGTTTCCGCCAGACCTTTGGTGGCTTGCACACGCTGTATGGCGTAGAGCCGGATATGGCCATGTTTGGAAAAGCTCTGGGCAATGGTTACGCCATTACCGCCACCATTGGCCGGCGCGAAATCATGGAGGCGGCGCAATCCACTTTCATCAGCAGCACTTTTTGGACTGAGCGCATTGGGCCGACTGCTGCACTCAAAACGCTTGAAGTCATGCAGCGCGAACAATCGTGGGACACTATTACCCAAACTGGACTGAGCATTCGTCAACGCTGGCAACAGTTAGCAGACCAGCATGGCTTGGCGATAGACCACTGGGGGTTGCCAGCACTCACAGGCTTCACCTTCAAGAGTGATAAATCCTTGGCCTACAAAACCCTGATCACGCAGGAAATGCTGGCCAAAGGCTATCTGGCAAGTAACAGCGTCTATGTGAGCATCGCCCACACGCCCGAGCTGGTGGATGGCTACTTCAACGCGCTGGCCCCCATCTTTGCCACCATCAAGGAATGCGAAGAAGGCCGCGATGTCATGAGCTTGCTCAAAGGACCTGTGTGCCATGGTGGCTTCAAACGCCTGAACTGATCGCACACGACCCACTGCATGCAGGTCGCTTTCCGCACAGACGCTTCCATTGAGATTGGTACAGGCCACGTAATGCGCTGCATAACACTGGCCGACGCGCTGGCGGCCAGCGGGACGCAATGCGCCTTCATTTGCCGCGAACACAAGGGCAATCTGATGGAGTACATCCGCAGCAAAGGCCACAGTGTATACGGCTTGCCCATGGGCCGCGGGACAGATAACAAACTGGCTCACAGTGCGTGGCTGGGCTCTACACAAGCGCAAGACGCTCAAGCATGCGCTCCTCTGTTTGCCGAGCTGCAGCCAGACTGGCTGGTGGTGGATCACTACGCACTGGATGCCCAGTGGGAGGTTGAGACAGCCAAGCTTTGCACCAACTTGATGGTCATTGACGACCTGGCAGATCGACGCCATGCTTGCAGCTTGTTGCTGGACCAGACCTTTGGTCGCGATGCCGAAGATTACCGCGCCTTGGTGCCAGAAGACTGTACCTTGCTGTGCGGCTCCTACTACGCTTTGTTAAGCCCCGAGTTTGCGGCACTGCGCCCCTACAGTCTGCAAAGACGGGTACAGCCCCAACTCAGACAACTGCTCATCGCCATGGGAGGAGTGGACAAAGACAATGTGACCGCGCAAGTGCTGAATGCCTTGCGCGCCTGCCCCCTGCCAGCTGACTGCAGAATTACTGTAGTCATGGGTGCAACTGCCCCATGGTTGGCAGATGTGCAGCAACAAGCCCAAACCATGCCTTGGCCCACCATTGTGCGCGTGGCGGTCAGCAACATGGCCCAAATGATGGCTGACAGCGACCTTGCCATCGGAGCAGCTGGGGCCACGTCTTGGGAACGCTGTTGTTTGGGATTGCCGACCATCATGCTTGTTTTGGCAGAAAACCAGACCGCTGTGGCTGCTGGTCTTGCCCAAGCAGGTGCATCGCATGTTCTTAGATTAAACAATTCTTTGATGCCGCAACTGGCAATTTCAATCACTGAAATTTGTAGCTCTGCGACTAATTTAATTCGCATGAGTCAGGCCGCAAGTTCCGTAGTGACTGGCCAAGGCTTGGGCGCAGTTGTGGCAAAACTGGGGGCTTAGATTGACATTGCTCTGGTCCAACAACCTCAGGAAAATGACTGAAGCAGATCTTGAAACGGTTTTGTCTTGGCGCAACCACAAAGAAGTGCGGCGCTTCATGTACACCCAACATGAAATTAGCAAGGAAGAACACAGTCGTTGGTTTGAGCGCGCAAGCACTGATCCTAAGCGGCATCTACTCATTTACCAATTGGGCAATAAAGCATTAGGCTTTGTCAATATTCATGAAATAGCTTCAGGAGGTATTGCAGACTGGGGCTTCTATGCGGCCCCAGATTCACCCCGTGGTACAGGTAGCGCATTGGGGTATGCCGTTTTACAGCATGCATTCCAAACATTGAACCTGCACAAGCTGTGCGGACAAACTATTGCATTCAACGAACATTCAATCCGGTTTCACATGAAGCTAGGCTTCTTGAAAGAGGGCGTTTTGCGACAACAATATTTTGACGGTAATAACTACCATGATGTCTGGTGCTTTGGGCTGCTTGCAGCGCTGTGGCAAGCTAAACATTTAAAGGAATATTCATGAAAACCATTCCCAGCATTCACATTGCTGGTCGGCGCATTGCTGCGGATGAATCGCCTTATATCATTGCCGAGCTGTCAGCCAATCATAATGGCAAGCTAGAGACGGCGATCAAAATTATTGAAGAGGCAAAGAAGGCCGGTGCGGATGCAGTCAAGCTGCAAACCTATACGGCAGACACCATCACACTTAACTGCGACTCAGAAGAATTTCAAATTCGCGGCGGCCTATGGGATGGAAAAACTCTGTATCAACTCTATCAAGAAGCCCACATGCCTTGGGAGTGGCACAAACCCCTATTTGAACACGCCCGCAAGCTGGGCATCACCATTTTCAGCTCGCCGTTTGATAACACGGCTGTTGATCTACTTGAAGACCTGAACGTACCGGCCTACAAGATTGCATCGTTTGAGGCTGTGGACCTGCCGCTGATCAAATACGTGGCTAGCACGGGCAAGCCCATGATCATTTCTACTGGCATGGCTGATGCCAAAGAAATTCAGGAAGCCATTGAAGCTGCCCGCGAAGGCGGCTGCAAAGAACTGGCTATTTTGCATTGCGTCAGCGGCTACCCAGCCCCTGCAGAAGACTACAACCTGCATACCATTCCCGACATGATCGAGCGCTTTGGATTGGTCACCGGCCTGTCGGACCACACGTTGGACAACACCACTGCCATTACCAGTGTGGCGCTAGGTGGATGCATCATTGAGAAACACTTCACGCTTAACCGAAGCGGCGGTGGGCCAGATGATAGTTTTAGTCTTGAACCTGCTGGTATGGCAGCTCTCTGTCAAGGTGCCAAAATAGCGTGGCAAGCACTAGGCAGAGTGGACTATGGACAAAAATCCAGTGAGAAAGGCAACGTAAAGTTTCGTCGATCGCTTTATTTTGTAAAGGATATGACAGCGGGTAGTGTGATTACGGCAGATGTTATTCGCAGTGTTCGCCCAGGTTATGGTTTGCCTCCAAAAGAAATGGATTCAATACTTGGTTCAATACTAATTTCTGATGTTAAGTACGGACAACCCGTAGATAGAAAAAATTTAAAAAATTTCATTTATGAAAAATAATTTAGTAATTGGATTTGATAGTTGGGTTGGTGGAGTGAATAATTTCGTCAGACTCCACTCTGCCTTTAAAAAAGCAGGATTAGATTTGCAGTTGTTACACATTGGTTCTTGGGGTGGGGATATGGGGCGCCCAAAGGAGGAGACCATAGGTGAGTTACGTGTAAGAGACATCTCATACTACCAAGGAAAAAATTTATCTGAAATTCTTGATGTTGAGTCTCCTTCGGCAGTTTTGTTCCTTTCGAACGATGTATTTGCACATCGCGCACTTAATCGCTATTGTTGCTCAAAGAATATAGCAACAATTCATCTTTATCATGGGTTGGTTGAAATTCAATCAGTATCTGGGAATAAAATTTATAAAGCTAATTTTTTAGCGCAATTATTTTTTGTTCTTAAGAGATTGCCTAAAGCGTTCGTAAGGATATGGCCTTTGTACGTTCACGCTTTATTCAAGACCAATGCAAATTTCGAAGATTGGAAAAGGTTTGCCTTGGACATCATAAATTTGACGATCGGCAAATATATCTCGGTGGCCGCACAGGACTCGCGGACGAACGCATGTGCTGTTTATGTAGAGGCAGATGTCGGTCACGCGATGAAGAAGTATGGCTATTCGAGGGCCGATGTTCACGTGGTTGGTAATCCTGATCTGAGTAAATTTAAATTGACCGATCAAATGCTAGGAATCGCCAATTCGACCGCGCGCGTGCCAAATAATGAAGTGGTTTATATTGATACCGGTCTGATCTATGCTGGTATGGTTTTCTCCGGGCCTGCGGACTTCCTTCTCCATCTGACCGACCTGGCGAAGACCCTCGCGACACAAGGGCTCCAGCTCGCCATCAAGCTACACCCGGATCACCATCGGACGAATTTCCCATCTGAAATCACCGCGCAGGGGATTCGCGTCGTCCAAGACGTGGACTTCGTCGATTCACTGGTCAAGTGCAGGGCGGCCATGGTCGAGCCCTCCACAGCGGCATTGATTCCCTCTTTGCTAGGCCTTCCCGTGCTGATGGTGGCGTTTGGAAAGCTCCATGAGCAGAAGTACGGAAAGATACTGATGGACTACCCTCGGGGAGCGCTCGTCACTGACGCCGCTGACGTGGTGTCTGCAATCGCCCGCATCGAGCAGGAGAGTAAGCCGGAAGTGGCTGCGTGGATCAGAACGAATTCCGGCCCCTTGCCCGCCGACGAAATGCCCGCTCGCGTCGCCGAAATAGTCAGATGCATTTCTCGGCACTGATCGACTGTCGGAAATGGCCAGGCTCGAAATGGCATCTATCCGGTTCATCTCACCGTAACAGGCATGACTGCACGCAGGTCAACTTATACGTGCTCTGCGTGGTGTCGTTTTCCATCGATGGTTTCGGTGTCAATTACCTGTTCGCTTTGATTCCTGTTTGGGCCCTCATCGCAGGCAGAACTCTGCAAAGGCCGTTATTCCACGGGACTTTCAAGGGCTACCATGGAACATTTATTTTTACAATGCTACTTGCAAGTTCAATGCGACAAAGTTGCAGACGGTAACTCCAAAAATTGAAAAATTTGAAATGACTTCCATTCTCAAGAATTATTACGAACGCGACGCGGACCGCTTCTGGGACCCGCAAAAGGGACTGACGGGCCGTGACCTAGATGTCTATCCGCTCCTTGAGGGTGCGCGAGGCAAGCTTATTGAGTACGGCTGCGGATCGGGATCCCTCCTCCTGGGTTTGGCACGCGAAGATCGGTTTGAGCAATGCCATGGGGTGGATATCAGTGAAAATGCGCTTCGCAAAATAGAAGCTGCATGGAAGTCACTGACGCTAGCCAATGATCACGGCGAAAAGTTAAAGCTCTCGACCCCCGTGGATGACCGCTTGTCCGACATCGCCAGCGATACATTTGACGTCGTGATTTCGGTGGCAACGATCGAGCATGTGCTTGATCCCTACATCGTTCTCGACGAACTTCACAGGATCACAAAGCCGGGCGGCATATTGATCTGTAGCGTTCCCAACTACGCGTACCTGAAACACCGGATTCAGCTGTTATTCGGCGTTCAGCCTCGAACGGGCACCGATGAGCCTGTGGAAAACTGGCGCAAAGAGGGGTGGGATGGCATGCACCTCCACACTTTTACTAAGTCATCGTTTGAAATCCTGTTAAAGGATTGCGGTTGGCAGCCCAGAATATGGCGAGGTTGTGGCACTCGCTTTAATTCGATTGGGCTGGGAGTCTTGCGTCGGAATTTTCCTGGCCTCTGGTCCGGTGAACTAATAGTTTCATGCACCAAAGGCTAGTCTGAGTGACTACCTCCCCAAAACACTAATTTACCTAGGTCGGTTACTAATTTGTTAGCCTACGCGCTGTTGTATTCTGGATCTGCGGCGCTTCTTAAAGGTCTCGGCTTCCTGTTGTCCCTATGGGTCGCGAAAGTCCTAGTCCCTGAACAATACGGCGTGTGGGGACTTACCTATGCATTCCAAGTCGCGATCATCACATTCGGATTAGTTGGTATCCAGGAAGCGCTCATTGGCTTGTTGCATAAGTATCCAAAGCATGAAGACCGTCAGCGTCTTTATTCAGGAGCAGTGAGGGTTTTTGCCTTGACGCTTTCGATTACGCTAGCGTTAGGCATATGCGGAATGTTTTTTAGCCCTGGTCAAATAGGAATTGACTTTATCGCTATCGGGGGAGTTGTAATTTCTGGCAGTCTTCTCGCGCTTGCAATGCTTCAGGCGCAGATTTCAAGGCTTGAGGAAGATCATCTTTCGTCACTTGCTTTCAGCTTCTTGATTCCATTTGCAGGATTGGCGGGAAGTGCCATCGCATTCATGCTAAATCCTACGGTAGCAGCATTTTTCTCTGGTTCGGCAGTCGGTATGTTGCTCCTAACACTGAGCCTAAATGGGCGACTAACAATATTATCATATTCGAATAAAGAGTTATCTGCTATCTGTAGAGAGATATTGCAACGTATCTGGCCATTCATCCTTGTGGCTTTGCTTGGATGGCTCAGTGGATATGGCAGCAATTTTATCGTCAATCACTTGTTCACTTTAAAGGATGTCGCTCAACTAACGTTCCTTATGACAATTGGATCAATCTTGCAATTATTAACATCAGCGTTGAATCAAGCTTGGTCTCCACAGTTCTTCCGTCTTATTAATTCTAATACTGATAGGGCGCACATTGAGAGAATCAATTATAAATTCTATAGCTATCAAAGTTTAGGTTTGGGCGTATTTTCGGCCTTGTGTTTGTTTCTAATGCCTTATCTGTTAGACTATGCTGGAGGAGAACTAAAAAATTATCGCGACTTGCGATTGGAAATTTTTTTGATTTTTTCTAGTTATATAATTCTTATTCTTTGGACTCACTGCCAGAATTATTTACTGATCTACGACAGAGGTAACTTGATGATGCAAGTTACATTGGCCACTAGCGTTATCGGACTGCCAATTTGGGGACTATTGATGCTTCTCCTTGGGCCAATAGGAATTTATCTCGGATTTTTTGCCCAAATGTTCATTAGAACTTTGGGGATCATAGTTTCCGTGCGCAAATGGCACCTCCGACTCAGTTGGATCAGTACCATCGTCGCCATCCTCCTCGCTGCCACACCCCTCCTTATTCCAATTGCCTAATTTATGTGCGGTCTCATAGGCATTGCCTCTATAGAATATATCAAGCAAAGAAGCTGGCTCACCGCAGGTCGTGACGCGATGCGTCACCGCGGGCCGGATGATGCGGGCGAGTGGTGGTCTGGGGATGGCCGCGTGGGGTTGGGTCATCGGCGGCTGTCGATCATCGATTTGTCCAGCAGTGGCCACCAGCCCATGATCGATCGGACGGGCGAGCTTGCCATCGCCTTCAATGGTGAGATTTACAACTTTGCAGACCTGCGCACTACCCTAGAGGGCGCCGGAGTCAGCTTCAATTCTCACAGCGACACAGAGGTACTACTCGCTGCCTATCGAATCTGGGGCGAGGATTGCCTGTCACGCCTCAATGGCATGTTCGCCTTCGCGATCTATGACGCGCGCTGCGGGACGCTGTTCCTTGCTCGGGATCGCGCCGGAGAAAAGCCTCTTTACTATCACGTCGCTACCGGTACACTCAGCTTCGCTTCGGAACTCAAGGCCCTGATGCATAACCCTCGCATCGAGCGTCGCATCGACGCCGCAGGCCTGGACTGCTTCCTTGGTATGGGGTATGTGCCGGGCAATGAGTCGATCCTAGCCCATGTACACAAACTGCCACCGGCGCACGCTATGCGCTTCAACCTGGCGAGTGGCAAGCTCGACCTGTGGCGCTACTGGTCTCTGCCGGTAGCGCCGAAACCGCAAGCGCCGGCTGATGAGGATGCCTTGTGCGCAGAGCTGGAGACCCTGCTGGGCAATTCGGTCCGCAGGCAACTGGTCGCGGATGTACCGGTCGGTATCCTGCTGAGCGGCGGCTTGGATTCCAGCATCGTCACGGCCTTGGCGGCCGCTGCGAGGTCGCAGGTCAAGACCTTTACGGTTCGTTTCCCCGGCGCGGGCAGGCTCGACGAGTCCGAACATGCCAGGCGCGTCGCGGAGCATTTCGGCACCGACCATTCCACCCTTGATGGCGAGCCATCCACCGTCGAGCTGCTGCCATGCCTTGCTCGCCAGTTCGACGAACCTATGAACGATTCGTCCATGGTTCCGACTTTCCTGGTCAGTCAACTAATTCGAAAGCACTGCACTGTAGCCCTTGGGGGAGATGGCGGCGACGAACTCTTCGGCGGCTATACGCACTACGACCGGATGTTGAAGTTGCAGGAACGCTTCGGAGTGATTCCGCGCGCGCTCCGCGGCCTAGTCGCTTCCGCAGGCTCAGCCTTGCTTCCAGTGGGTTTCAGGGGGCGCAACTGGGTGCAGGCGTTATCGACTGATTTTCAGCGAGAGGTTCCGCTGGTGGCCAGCTACTTCGACCATAGCGCCCGGAAGGGACTTCTCGGGTCCGGCTTTCCAGGCCTTGGGGCAACTGAACGTACCTGGTTGGCCAGCTTGCCCACGGGTGCGGATCTGCTCGATCGCGCCACCCGCCTGGATTTCGGCAGCTATCTCGCCGAAGACATCCTAGTGAAGGTGGACAGGACCAGCATGCTCAATTCGCTGGAAATCCGCGCCCCGATGCTTGACATCGGCGTTGTGGAATTTGCCTTTGGATGCGTGCCCTCACGCCTGAAGGCATCGTCGGGCTCGCGCAAGATCCTACTCCAGCGCCTCGCACGGAAGCTGTTGCCACCCTCGTTCGACACCACACGTAAGCAGGGATTCTCGATTCCTATTGCCAACTGGCTCGAATCGGGCCCTTGGTTGGAATTCTTCCGGCAGGTATTGCTCGACTCTAGCCAAGATATTTTCAACCGAGCCTGTGTGGAAAAGTTATTCCAGGGTCAGGCCAACGGGCGCTCCAACGGCGAGCGCTTGTTCGGATTGGTCATGTTTGAGTTGTGGCGCCGCGAATATGCGGCGACCCTCTGAGAGCAAAAATAAAATGAGTGTAAATCGCGAAATCGTGATCGGCATCGATGCATCGAGAAACCGCTCAGGCGGCGCGAAGGCACACCTGATCGGCTTGCTCTCGTGCGGCAATCCTAAGGATCACGCCATAAACACTGTCCACGTCTGGGCCTACAAGTCACTGCTCGACAGCATCCCTGACAAACCCTGGCTCATCAAACACAACCCGCCCGAACTCGAGCAAAACCTTTTGCGCCAGGTGATTTGGCAGATGTTCAGTTTTCCGGGGGAAGCCAAGCAAGCCGGTTGCGACATCGTGCTCAATACCGATGCGGGCACCATGTCTCATGTGCGGCCGGCGGTCACGATGAGTCGCGACATGCTCTCCTACGAGCCCGGTGAAATGGAACGCTACGGCTGGAGCAAGGCGCGTCTGCGGCTGATTCTGCTACGTTATATTCAGAACCGGTCTCTGCGCCGTTCGGATGGCACCATATTCCTAACGCGCTATGCGGCCGAGGTGATCCAGCGTTCAAGTGGGCCAGTGCGTCGTATTGGGCTGGTGCCGCACGGCGTAGGACAGAACTTCCAAGAGCTGCAGCACCTCCTTCCTTGGCCAGCCAATGACGAGCGGCCCATTCGCCTGCTCTACATTTCCAATGCCGCTTGGTACAAGCACCAGTGGATGGTGGTACGCGCGGTCGAGCAATTGAGAAATCAGGGAATCGATCTCACCCTCACCTTGATTGGCGGCGGCAGCGGGCCGGCGCAGGAACGTTTGCGTACTCAAATGGCCTTGTCAGATCCGCTTGGGGTGTTTGTCACACAGAAAGAATTTGTGCCACAGACGGAATTGCCAGGCTATCTTCTCGATGCCGATATCTTTGTTTTCGCTTCGAGCTGTGAAAACATGCCTAATACCCTTGTCGAAGCAATGGCTGCAGGCCTGCCAATCGCCTGTTCCCGTCGCGGTCCTATGCCGGAAGTGCTTGAAGATGGGGGAGAATACTTCGATCCCGAACTCCCCGATTCGATCGCCGCGGCACTGCGCAATTTGATTGGGAATGAGACTTTGCGGCAACGTCTTGCAGCCCGGGCCAAGATTCTGGCAGCGCGCTACTCATGGGAGCGCTGTGCCCGGGAAACCTGGTCGTTCCTCGTCGAGACCCACCAACATTCGCATCGTTCGTTCGATGCGATAGAAAACAGAATCCAGTGATGTACCGCCAATGACTGACCGCACCTACCAAATCTGCACTTCGTGTGTCATGGACACGACGGACTCAAAGATCGTATTTGACGACCACGGCGTCTGCGATCACTGCAATACCTTCAAGAACGTCACCCTTCCCAGCTGGGATACCGGCTTGGGCGGCGAAGCCAGGCTAGCCAGCCTGATCGAAGCGATCAAACAGGACGGGCGCGGCAAGGACTTCGATTGCATCATCGGCATGAGCGGCGGCATCGACAGCTCCTACCTGACGTATATCGCCAAGGAGAAGATGGGTCTGCGCCCGCTGGTCTTCCACGTCGATGCCGGTTGGAATTCGCAGATCGCTGTCAATAACATCGAACGCCTGATCGATGCTCTTGGCCTCGATCTGTTCACAGAGGTCATCGACTGGCCGGAGATGCGCGACCTGCAGCTCGCCTTTTTCAAATCTGGCGTCCCACACATCGACACGCCGCAAGACCATGCCTTCTTCGCGACCATGTACAAGTTCGCGACGCAGCACAAGGTCAAGTACATACTGACAGGTGCTAATCTTTCGACCGAGTGCATACGCAACCCCCTCGAGTGGATGTACTACCAGTCGGATTCGCGACAGCTGCTCGACATTCATCGCCGCTTCGGCACCCGGCCGCTAAAGACTTTTCCGGTGACCTCGATCCTTTGGCACAAGGTGTGGCTGCCCTATTTCAAGGGCATCAAGGTGGTCCGACCGCTGAACATGGTGCCTTACATCAAGGCAGACGCACGGCAACTGCTTATGGACCGTTTTGGCTGGCAGCCGTATCCACAAAAGCACTTCGAGTCGCGTTTCACCAAGTTCTACGAAAGTTACTGGCTACCCAAGCGCTTCGGCTACGATGTGCGCCGGGTGCAATACGCGAGCCTGATCGTCACTGGGCAGATGACCCGCGAAGAAGCCATAGAACTCCTCAAGCAGCCCAGCTACGACGAAGCTACCATCGGTCACGAAATCGAGTTCGTCGCCAACAAGCTCGGGATCACGGTCGAAGAGCTCAATAGCTACATGAATCTGCCGCACAAGACCTTCGCGGACTACAAGAGCCAGCAGCAAATCTATGAATATGGCGCGCGTGTGATGCGGGCTTTGGGCCTGGAGATCGGCGGTAAACGATGATCGCCCTAGTTGATTACGGCCTCGGTAACATACAGGCCTTCGCCAACATCTATCGCCGCCTTGGTATAGAGGCTTGGCCCGCGCGCACGGCTGAGGAACTCCGGCGCGCGTCTCGGATCATCCTGCCCGGAGTTGGCGCGTTTGACTGGGCCATGACTCGTCTCCAGGAATCTGGCTTACGTGCTGCCTTAGACGAGGAGGTCCTTGGCGAAAAAAAACCGGTGCTGGGCATTTGCGTGGGCATGCAGATGATGGCTCGCTCAAGTGAGGAGGGCCAATTGCCCGGCCTGGGGTGGATCGACGCGACCGTGGTCAAATTCGACACGGCAGCGTTCAAGAGCGCAACACACCTGCCTCACATGGGCTGGAACGATGCCATGCCCGCCAGCACAGAAACGCTCTTTGCTGGGCTAGAGTCGCCGCGCTACTATTTTTTGCATTCCTACTTTATGCAAGCGCATCGTGAGGAAAACATCCTGGCCACTTCCAGCTATGGCGTCACCTTCGCGTCGGCGGCCTGCTCAGGCAATGTGTATGGCACACAGTTCCATCCGGAAAAGAGCCATCAGTGGGGCGTGCAGCTCCTGAAGAATTTTGCGGAGCTGTGCTAATGCTACGCCCACGCCTTATCCCCTGCTTGCTGGTTCACAACGGCGGACTGGTCAAGACCGTCCATTTTGACGACCCGAAGTACGTGGGCGATCCCATAAATGCAGTGCGGATCTTCAACGAGAAGGAAGTCGATGAGCTGATCGTGCTCGATATTGACGCCACCGTGAAGAGCACGGAGCCCGACTATCAGTTGATCTCGCATCTTGCTTCCGAATGCAGGATGCCGCTCTGCTACGGGGGCGGCGTCCGCACTGTGGCGCAGATTGAGCAAATCATCAGCCTGGGCGTGGAGAAAGTGGCTATCAGCGCAGCCGCCGTCGAGACCCCTTCGTTGATCGCCGATGCCGCAGCGCGTGTCGGCAGCCAAAGCGTGGTGGTAGTGATCGACGTCAAAAAGATAGGCATGCTGCGTCGCCAAGAGGTGGTCACACACAATGGCTCACGCCGGACAGGACTCCAGCCTCTCGAATTCGCCAAGCGGGTCGCTGAACTGGGAGCGGGCGAGATTGTGATCAACTCAGTGGATCAGGATGGCGAAATGAAGGGATACGACCTTGACTTGGTCGACCAGATCCGGGATGCAGTGCACCAGCCGCTTACAGTGATTGGCGGAGCGGGTTCGCTTGATGACATCAAAAAATTGATTGACCGCTACCGCATCATTGGCGCCGCCGCCGGCAGCCTGTTTGTCTTCAAGGGCAAGTACCGCGCGGTATTAATTAATTATCCGAACCGTGCAGACAAAGAGGCATTGCTGCCAACCTGATGGGTTCAATATGAAACAGATACTGCAAAGCCTTAAGACCGGCGCAACCGAAATAGCCGAAATTCCCGTACCCGCTGTTACGCGTGGCCAACTGCTCATCCGCACTCAGCAGACGCTCGTATCTGCGGGAACCGAACGTATGCTCGTCGAGTTCGGCAAGGCGAGCTGGGTCGAAAAGGCACGGCAGCAGCCCGACAAGGTGCGCATGGTATTCGAGAAGATCAGGACCGATGGTTTGCAGCCCACCATCGAAGCGGTATTCAACAAGCTCGACCAGCCTTTGCCTCTGGGCTACTGTAACGTTGGGCGCATTGCCGAGGTGGGGGCCGGGGTGGTCGGGTTCTCTGTGGGTGAGCGAGTTATCAGCAACGGCAAGCACGCGGAGGTGGTGACTGCGCCTGTTAACCTGTGCGCCAAGATCCCTGACGCTGTCTCTGATGAAGAGGCATCATTCACGGTGCTTGGCGCTATCGCGCTGCAGGGCATACGCCTTGCTCAACCCACGCTTGGTGAGACCATTGTGGTGACGGGTCTGGGCTTGATTGGGTTGCTAACTGTACAGCTACTGCGCGCCCATGGTTGTCGCGTGCTTGGTCTCGATTTCGATAAGGAGAAGCTGGCTTTTGCCCGCCAGTTCGGTGCCGAGGTCGTGGACTTGGCGAACGGACAGGATCCAGTCAAGGCGGCTGAGCTGTATTCCCGCGGGCGCGGCGTTGATGCCGTAATCGTGACTGCGGCCACCAAGAGCAGCGAGCCAATACACCAGGCCGCGCTCATGTGTCGCAAGCGCGGCCGCATAGTGTTGGTTGGGGTCACGGGATTGGAATTGTCGCGGGACGATTTCTTCAAGAAGGAGCTGACTTTCCAGGTCTCCGCATCCTATGGGCCCGGCCGCTACGATCCGAACTACGAAGAAAAGGGCCAGGACTACCCGGTAGGATTCGTGCGCTGGACCGAACAGCGCAATTTCGAAGCCGTGCTCGATATGATGGCCGACTGCCGGCTTGACGTGAAGCCGCTCATCACGCATCGCTTCGCCATCGAAGACGCGGCCAAGGCCTACGAACTGGTGGGCGGGGCGGGACCGGCCCTGGGCATTCTGCTGCAATACCCGGGGAACGAGATCGAGAGCGCCTCGCGTACCGTGCGGCTCCAGGTTGCGGAATCCTCTGCGAGCGCGACATCGGGCAAGGCAGGAGTCAGCTTCGTCGGTTCCGGCAACTATGCCACGGCAGTGTTGATTCCTGCGTTCAAGGAAGCTGGCGCGCACCTGCGCGGCGTCGCCTCCAGCGCCGGAGTGAGTGGTGTGCACGCGGGCCGCAAATTTGGCTTCTCGGAAACCACGACCGACACCAATACCTTGTTCACGGATATGGCGACCCAAGCCGTCGTGATCACCACCCAGCACGACAGCCATGCGCGCTTCGTCCTGCAGGCTATCGCCAACCGCAAGCACGTGTTCGTTGAAAAGCCGCTGTGTCTGACCCTTCCCGAGTTGGCCGAGATCCAGGCGGCGCACTCTGCCGCGTCGCAGGGATCGACTTCGGCACCCATCGTGATGGTCGGCTTCAATCGTCGCTTTGCCCCGCAGGTGCAAAAGATCAAGCAGTTGCTGAACGGCGTGACCGGCCCCAAGTCCTTCATCATGACAGTGAACGCGGGAGCCATTCCCGCCGATCACTGGACCCAGGATCTAGAAGCCGGAGGCGGCCGCATCATCGGCGAAGCGTGCCACTTCATCGACCTGCTGCGCTTCCTCGCAGGCACGCCGATCGCTGGCTGGCAGCGCATGGAGATGGAGTCGCCGACGCGCGATACCGTCACGCTCCAGCTCCGCTTCGCGGACGGTTCCATCGGCACCGTGCACTACTTCGCCAACGGAACCAAGGCATTTCCCAAGGAGCGGCTCGAGGTCTTCGCCGCTGGCCGGGTATTGCAGCTCGACAATTTCCGTAAGTTGACCGGTTTCTCGTGGCCTGGTTTCGGCAAGATGAACCTGTGGCGGCAGGACAAGGGACAGAAGGCCTGTGCGAGGGCCTTCATCGATGCGATTGAAGGTGGTGGCCCGGCTCCGATTCCTTTCGAAGAAATCCTGGAAGTGGGCCGTGTCAGCATCGAACTCGCGGGGGTGACGCAGTGAAGCTGGTCGACATCATCGCCGGGGCGCGGCCCAATTTCATGAAGATCGGGCCGATCATCCGCGCGCTGGAACGCAGCCGGGCAGCTGGCGGAGCGCTCGCCTACCGACTCATTCATACAGGCCAGCATTACGACGCCCGCATGTCGGGAGACTTCTTCACCCAACTCGGCATTCCGGAGCCCCATGTCAATCTCGAGGTCGGCTCTGGTACGCAGGCCGAGCAGACCGGCGCCATCATGACGCGCTACGAACGTCTGCTGCAGGAGCAGCGCAGCGACCTGTGCATGGTGGTGGGCGATGTCACCTCGACCATGGCCTGCGCGATCGCCGCGCAGAAGCTGCATGTGCCGGTGGCGCACGTCGAGGCGGGTATCCGATCCGGTGACTGGACCATGCCCGAGGAAATCAACCGCATGGTCACCGACGCCATCACCAATTGGTTCTTCACCACCAGCGAAGTGGCCAACGCCAATCTGCGCAAGAGCGGCGTGTCCGAAGACCGCATCTTCTTCGTCGGCAACACGATGATCGATACGCTACTTGCCAACATAAGTCGGCTGCAGAAGCCCGACTTCTGGGATGGGCTCGGCCTGCGTGCCGGCGAATACTTCGTGGTGACCCTGCACCGTCCGGCCAACGTTGACCAGAGCACGGGCTTCGCTCGCCTCTTGCGCGCCATCGCCCTTGGCACGCGCGGCCTGCCGGTTGTTTTTCCCGTGCATCCGCGCACGGCTAAGACCCTGCGCGACTTGAACGAAGTCCCCGAGACCTTCTGGCTGGTCGATCCGCAGCCCTATCTCGAATTCAATTTCCTAGTGAAGAACGCCAAGGCCGTAATCACCGATTCGGGAGGCATCACCGAAGAGACCACCGTGATGGGTGTGCCCTGCCTGACACTGCGCGACAGCACCGAACGCCCCGAGACGGTGACCGCAGGCACTAATGAGTTGATTGGCACCAATCCCGAAGCCCTTGCGCCCGCCCTCGACAAACTGTTTGTTGGGCAATGGAAAAAAGGCGGTATCCCTGAGAAATGGGACGGCAACACTGGTGAACGCATTGTGCAAGTGTTAGAGCAATTGCTTCAGCACCACAATTCACTGACCAACTGATTCAAATGGACGTGCGGTACCAAGCAGTTCGATATTGGCACACCCTGCGTCATTTGCGTCCAGTACAATTTTATGGTCGGCTGTGGTTCCGCATATTCCGACCTAAACCAGACCTTAGCCCCGCACCACCAAGGTCGGAGCGATCTGGAAAATGGCAAATGCCTGCTAGGCGCTTACCATCAATGACGGGACCACGCAGCTTCGTGCTGTTGAATGAAGCAGGCGAATTGGATGAACTAGGCTGGGATGGCCCGCAGCGCGAAAAACTGTGGCGATACAACCAGCACTACTTTGATGACCTGAACGCCCTAGACGCACCTGACCGTTTGAAGTGGCACATGGCACTGGTTAGCGACTGGGTAGCCCATAATCCGCCTGGTGCAGGCAACGGTTGGGAGCCTTACCCGTTAAGTCTTAGGGTGGTTAATTGGATAAAGTGGGCTTTATCTGGTGCAGAGCTATCTGAGGCAGTCGAGCAAAGCCTAGCCGTGCAGATACGCTGGTTGACCGGTCGCCTGGAGAACTACCTGTTAGGAAATCACCTATTTGCCAATGCCAAGGCGCTGGTCTTGGCTGGGCTATTCTTTGAAGGATCAGAAGCCAACGTATGGCTGTCCAAGGGGTTACGAATACTTGCGCGGGAAGTGCCTGAGCAGCTGTTGCCTGACGGAGGCCATTTTGAACGCAGCACCATGTACCATGCGCTGGCGCTAGAAGACTTGCTAGATTTGGTAAATGCTGTCCAATGTTTTGAAATTCGATTGTCACCTTGCCAGCGGCAGCAGGTAGAACAGTGGTCCCAGCGTGCCTATGAAGCCCATGCTTGGTTATTGGCTATGTGCCATCCCGATGGCGAAATCAGTCTGTTCAACGATGCCGCATTCGACATAGCGCCAAGCGTGGCCGAACTGGACGCCTATTCTCGTCGGGTGCTTGTGCACGCAAGGAATTCTACTTTCTTGTCCTTGGTACATTTAAAGGACAGTGGTTATGTGCGCTTGGTCCATGGCTCTGTGGTGGCCTTGTTGGATGTAGCTCCTGTTGGGCCAGACTACTTACCTGGTCACGCCCATGCCGACACGCTTAGCTTTGAGGTTTCAGTGGGGCTCCAACGGGTCTTGGTGAATTCCGGCACGTCGTGTTACGGAAGTAGTGCTGAACGGGTGCGTCAGCGTGGAACCGCCGCGCATAACGCAGTGGTGCTGAATGGACAGGATTCATCTGAGGTGTGGGGTGGGTTTCGGGTGGCGAGGCGGGCATACCCTATTGGGCTGCATATTGAGCAGTCGGCTGATGCAACAGTTACCGAAGTGCGATGTGCTCACAACGGCTATGCTCGGTTGCCCGGTAAACCCATACTCCACCGCACTTGGCGTATGGACCCAAATAATTTCACCGTTATCGACCGTGTGGAAGGCCAATACCAAAGTGCCGAGGCTCGGTTTCACTTTCACCCTGGCGTGCAGGTACAAATAGGTCCTAGCGAATCAGAAGGTACCGCCATTTTACCCGACGGCTCTGTGACGACATGGTATCTTGCCCATGGTCAGGCTAGACTGGAAGAGAGTATCTGGCATCCTCGCTTTGGTCAGTCACAGCACAATATATGCCTCGTCGTGAAGTTGTTGGATGGTATCAGCACCTTACATTTCCATTGGGGCCTTCGTTAAATTCAGACTTGATTCTATTTTCTTTGGATTTTGCATTTGAGAATATTGGTCCTCACTTTTTATTATAAACCCGATCTGAGCGCTGGTTCATTTCGGGCTTCTGCACTTGTGAATGCAATGCTTGACCAGCTACAAAGTGACGCCCAGATTGAAGTAATCACAACACTTCCTAATCGATACAACAGCTTTTCCACTGAGGCGCCAGAGTTTGAGAGACATCCTAGGTTAACAGTTAATCGGGTTGTTTTGCCTAAACATAATAGTGGGATGATAGATCAATCAAAAGCCTTTATTCGATTTGCTAGGGATGTGCTCCGTTTATCTAAAGGGAAAGATTATGATTTGGTTTTTGCGACATCATCTCGGCTAATGACTGCTGTGTTAGGTGCCTATATTTCTAAGCAGATAAAAAAACCGCTCTATATCGATATCCGTGATATCTTCGTCGATACAATTGGAGATGTATTCGAGAAAAAAACCAGCTGGATTTTTGAGTGGATGTTTTCAATATTTGAAAGGTGGGCCATTCATTCTGCAGATAAGATTAATTTGGTTTCTGCTGGTTTCTTGCCCTATTTTCAAGATCGATACCCTCGGCAAAATTTTGTCGTATTTACCAATGGAATAGATGATGAATTCGTCGAAAAACAACCTCAAGGGATTACTTCCACTAAGAGAAAAATATTAACTGTCGTTTATGCTGGCAATATGGGGGAAGGGCAAGGATTACATAAAATTATCCCTGGGCTTGCAAGTAGGTTCGATGGTCGTCTGCAGTTTAAGTTGATTGGCGATGGAGGACGTAAGCGGCAGCTGATTTCTGCAGTTGAATTGGCTGGTTGTAAAAATGTTGAAATATTACAACCTATTGGACGTGATGAGCTTATTAAAATTTATCAAGAGTCAGATATTTTGTTTTTGCATTTGAATGATTATAATGCTTTTAGGAAAGTTTTGCCTTCTAAGGTATTTGAATATGGTGCTCTTGGTAAGCCGATTTGGGCGGGTGTTGCAGGGTATGCGGCAGAATTCATAAAAGATAATATATCTAACGCAGTTGTTTTTTCGCCTGGCAATTTGGATGAGGCTGTAAAATCTTTTGAGCAACTTGAGATCTCAACGCAGCCACGAAATGGTTTTGTTGAAAAATTTAATAGATACACTATTATGAAGGAAATGGCACAAGATGTTATTTCATTTGGTGGCTGTCTCTATTCTGAAAAAATATAGACCAGGGCGTGACTCATTTATGCCCTACTTAAAAATTCGAGAGTTAAAATGTATACTTTAAAATTAATTCGCGGTTTGGTTTTTATTGTTTTAAAAATTCGGTTGCGTAAAAAATATATTACATGAATTTATGCCCATAATAGTTTATTTTGTATTGATTGAAGTTTGGTTATTTTGAAAAATATAAGTATTGAAGATAATTTCTCTATTGAGTCGCTTCAAATTTTCTTGTTGGCCTTTTCATTGTCAACAATTTCTTTTGTTTGGAGGGATCAAATTACGCATACAATTCTTTTGATTTTGTTTTTAAATATTTATGTTTTTTTTAAAAATGGCTTATATCGTACCTTGTTGCCTTTTGCGATAATAACAATCCCATTTATTGTATTATCAAGCCCTAGTGAAATCGGGTTAGTAAGCGCAATTCATCAATTACGAATATGTATGCTTGTTTCTGTTGCTTATTGGTTGGTGTCTGTTCAAGATAGATTATTGAAATTTGTAAACTTCAATAATACCGTCAATTGCTTAATTATTGTTATTGGGCTTTTCGAACATTTTTTTAATTTGGCTGGTATTGCCTTGGATTATACAATTGAGCCAGGCGGTTGGCGCTTCCAAGGCTTGACAACTAATCCAAATTACTACACGCAGTGGTTATTTAGCTCATTAATGTTCAATTTGATATTGGAGAAAACTGGCGGATTTAAATCATCTAAACGTGTAATTTTTTTATACATTTTTGGTTTGATTTTGGCTGGCTCGCGAGGCATGCTTGTTTCAGTTTTGTTGGTGCTATGTTTGGTGAAGCATCGTATGCCGTATTCAATTTCTGGTATTAAGTCTTTTTCCATGGCGACGATTATATCGGTTTTGCTATCTATCATAACCTCTGATGCTGATAATATTAGAATTGATGTGTGGATGTCTTATCTTCAGGATTTAATGAATTCTGCGTCTTTATTTTTCGGTGAAGGTGGTGGTACGATATCTAATATATATGGTAATTTTGAATATTACCCTCACAATTCATATATCATGATATTGTATGAATTTGGTATCTTTGGTGTATTTTTATTTTTATTGCTATTATCAATATTGATTTACCATGTTCGGAGAATGCCTTTTGGTCAGGTAATGGTGCTTGTTTTGGCCATCTATGCGATCTTCAATGACTTGCACATGACTCCACATTTTTGGTTTTCATTAGGAATTATTTTATCTCTTAGAAATTTTGTCAATAATCCCAGTGTCGCAAAAATAAAAAAACACTCGCTGGTTGCGTCGTGATTACAGCTACGCACTGATGCTGGTTTCATGGCAGCCAAACTCTTTGGCTAGATCGCTGGGTTTACGCCCGAGGCGAACAAGCTCGACCATTTGTTGGCGAAATTCGGGCGGGTAGACCCCTCTTCTTTGGCTCATTTCTGACTCCTTTGACAGAACAATAATCTGTCCGGTCTAAAGGGGTAACTCCAACGTGAAGTGCTGGCCAACGAATAATGAGGTTGGGTGGGTAATCGTCCCCTAGAACCAGAGGTGTGAGAAGTAGAATTTTTTCCAATGGAAGAGGTTCTATATGAAGAGATCGAAATTCAGTGACAGCCAGATTTTGGACGCCGTCAAACGCGTTGAGGCTGG
>JACCDN010110760.1_pt1 | contig 29020 bp, 31 predicted proteins | sample 7441691 | NCBI WGS metagenome assembly JACCDN01 (sample SAMN15323439, study PRJNA562643) | freshwater metagenome | isolation source: river surface water | place: USA:Blue River Watershed | collected 2017-08-16 | reverse complement strand
GGTTCTTCAATTACTGAAGCAACATCCTGAACAAATCGGCTTGCAACGTCACCGTCTACAACTCGGTGATCGAAGGTAGCGCCGATAGTTGTTACCTGTCTAATCAAAATCTCATTGTCGACAACCCATGGCTTAGGTCTAATAGAACCTAGAGCAACAATTCCTACTTCACCTGGGTTCAAAATTGGAGTTCCAGTGTCAACACCGAAGACACCGATGTTGGTGACGGTAATAGTTCCGTTGGCCATGTCAGCAGGAGTTGTCTTTCCTTCTCGAGCAGTTGCAGCAAGTTTTTCTAAAGCCATAGCAAGTTCAAGCATCGACATCTTGTCCGCGTCTTTGATGTTCGGAACAATAAGACCTCTTGGTGTTGCTGCTGCAACTCCGAAGTTCACATAGTTGTGAACAATGATCTCTGTGTCGGTCCAAGTTGAGTTAACTGTTGGGTTCCTTCTTGCAGCCCAGATCATTGCCTTAGCCATAATCAAAAGTGGTGTGACCTTAACTCCAGCAAAGTCAGCACTTGCCTTAAGTCTCTTCACGTATTCCATTGTTCTGGTTGCATCAACGTCAACGAAGATGCTTACGTGAGGAGCAGTGAATGCTGATTGAACCATTGCTGTTGCAATAGCTTTTCTAACTCCCTTAACAGGAATTCTTTCTTCGCGTTCGGTCTTTGGTTCTGGAGTTGTTTGATTCTTAAACACACTCGCAACTTGTGCAGCTGCTAGAACATCTTCTCTTGTTACTTCACCAGAGACGCCAGTTGCTTTAACTTTTGCGATGTCAACATTCATGTCTTTCGCAAGTTTGCGAATTGGTGGCTTAGCCAACACAACATCTGCTGTTGGAACAATTGCAATTAGATCTGTTCCAGGAGCGGTTGCATTAGCAAGTGATGCTGCAGCTGCTAGTGGAGCAACTCCGCGTCTTCTTCTGCTTGGTGCAGCTGCTGAAACTCCATAGCCAACAAGATTAGGTTGTGGTTTTTCTTCAGCACCTGAAGAAGAAACTTCTGAAACTGTTTCGATGGCTTCTGTAGTCACTGCATTTTGTGCAACTGCAGCATGCATTGAAGTAGGTGCGCTTCCTGCAGCCACTGCAGCTGTAGCTTCAGTAACTTCAACACCAATGATTGGTGAACCCACATTTACTGTGTCACCTTCATTGGCAAGAAGTTGTGTAACAACTCCAGCAAACGGACATGGCAGTTCAACTAGTGACTTTGCTGTTTCAATTTCAACAATGATCTGATTGACAGATACGGTGTCGCCAACTTTAACTTTCCAAGAAACAATCTCTGCTTCAGTAAGTCCTTCGCCAACATCGGGCAAATCAAAATATGCAATCTGTGACATTGATTCCGCCCTAGTAAGCCAACACTCGATCGACAGCTTCCATCAAGCGGTCGGCATCCGGTAAAAATAGTTCTTCGAGTTTGGCAGCAGGATATGGAACATCGAATCCACCGACTCTAATAACTGGAGCTTCTAGATGGTAGAAGCAGAGCTCAGCAATCTTGGCTGCAATCTCAGAGGAGATGCTTACGAAAGTTGAAGCCTCATGGGTAACGATAAGTCTTCCGGTTCTCTTAACTGATTCAACAATGTGTCCAAAGTCAATTGGTGACATAGATCTGATGTCAATAACTTCAATGTTGATGCCTTCAGCAGCTGCGTTCTCAGCTGCCTGCAGAGCGGTCACAACCATTGGCCCATAGGTTGCGATTGTCACATCAGACCCCTGGCGAACAGTTGCAGCCGTGTGCAGGGACATCGGTGCGTGGTCAAGGTTTACCTGACCTTTTTGCCAATAACGTCTCTTTGGTTCGAAGAATAGAACAGGGTCTCTTGACTCAATTGCCTGCTGAATCATCCAGTAGGCATCGTTGGCATTAGACGGGCTCACAACTCGAAGACCAGCGGTGTGTGCGAAGTATGCTTCAGGTGATTCGCTGTGGTGTTCAACAGCACCAATGCCACCGCCGTAAGGAACACGGACTACTACTGGCATATCGAAATAGCCTTCGCTTCGGTTTGTTAACTTTGCTAGCTGACTTACGATTTGGTCGAAAGCAGGGTAAATAAAACCATCAAACTGAATTTCTGCAATTGGACGGAAACCACGCATTGCTAAACCAATTGCTGTTCCAATAATTCCTGATTCGGCAATAGGTGAATTGAAAACTCTCTTTGATCCGAATTCATCGAGTAGTCCCTCAGTCACTCGGAACACTCCACCAAGTTGAGCAACGTCTTCACCGAATACAAGAACCTTTGAATTGTCTTGCATTGATTTACGAATACCTGCGTTGATTGCCTTTGCAATTGAAAGCTCTGCGAAATTACTCATTAGTGAGTACCTCCGTATCGAGGAGTTTCTTCACCGTTGTTGATAGGAGCATGTCCATCCAAAGATTCTTCATAACCCTGCAACCAAGCTCTTTGTTCTTCAATAAGCGGGTGAGGTTCTGAGTAAACGTGATCGAACATAAGTTCCATCGGAGGCTCAGGCATTGCAAAAGTTTTCTCGCGAAGATCTGCAGCAAGAGCATCTCCTGCGATTTTCACTTCATCAAAGAAGTCTTGACCTATTCCCTGCTTACGAAGGAATCTTTCAAATCTAATTAGTGGATCCTTTGCAGCCCACTCAGCAACTTCTGCTGGGTCACGATATTTAGAAGGATCGTCGCTCGTTGTGTGAGCACCGATTCTGTAAGTAAGAGCTTCAATCAATGAAGGGCCCTTACCGTTACGTGCATCATCCATGTTCTTCTTCGTAACTGCATAGCAAGCAAGTACGTCGTTACCATCAACACGAATACCTGGAACACCAAAACCTTCTCCTCTTTTGTATAGAGGTACTTTTGTTTGAGTTCCAACAGGAGATGAAATTGCCCACTGATTGTTTTGGCAGAAGAAAACTTGTGGAGTGTTATTTGTGGCAGCGAAAAGGAATGCTTCGCTCACGTCACCTTCAGCTGTTGCACCATCACCGAAATATGTAATTACTGCTAAGTCTTTTTCTGGATCTCCGGTTCCAACAAGGCCTTCGAAGTTAATGCCCATTGCATAACCGGTCGCGTGCAAAACCTGGGTACCCAAAACAATTGCGTATAAGTGGAATCTATTTTCTTTAGGGTTCCAACCACCGTGATTAACTCCACGGAAAGTTTTGATGATTGACATCAGATCAACACCGTGAGTAATTGCTACTCCGTGTTCTCTATAAGAAGGGAAGATGTGGTCGTTAGGACCTACGCCGTAGCCAGAACCAATCTGGGCAGCCTCTTGTCCAATCGCCGAAACCCAAAGACCCATCTGGCCTTGACGTTGCAGAGCGGTTGCCTCTTCATCAAATCGACGGATACGAGCCATGTCCCTATAGAACTTAAGGAAGTCTGCTTCTCTGAGCTGTCTGACTATATCGCCGTAAACAGCATGTTCTTTTGGCTCGATGAAATCGCCGTCAACTGTCAGCAGTTGAACCATAGGAATTTCTGAAGAATTGGCGTTCACAGATACCAATTTACTTTAGGGGTGGCACAATAAATCACATGAAACGTTTTCTTATTAGCACCATCATCAACGGACTGGGTATTTGGCTGGTTTCAGCAATCATTCCTGGAATCGGTCTAAAGCCATACGGTGGCGGTGAATTGTGGCAATTAATCGCTACTTTGCTAGTAATTGGTGCCATTTTTGGTCTCATTAACGCCGTTATTGCCCCGGTTATCAAGGTAATTGCCTTCCCTCTATACCTTTTGACCTTTGGACTCATTTCATTCGTGATTAATGGTGCTCTTCTTCTATTGGTGGCATGGATCAGCCAGCAGCTGAGTCCTGATACTTTCACCATCGAAGGATTCACCACTGAAGGTCTAGCTATTGAGTCTCTCGGATGGGCAATCTTGGCTTCCATTGTGATCAGCATTTGCTCATTCATTGGGCGAGGCATCTTCAAGGCTCTGAGAATTCTCTAAATCCTTCATCGAGAAGACCTGAACTTCACCTTCGGCTATACCTCGGTGTTTCATGAGCACATGCTCATCCGGTGTGACTAGCTGGCCATTGCTGACTCCTACCAAGTGAACCTGATCGCCGCCAGCTGTCCGATATTGAATAAAGTCGGCTAAACGACAGTCCCTATCGGACATTGGCTGCTCCCCATTGATTACTGCCCAGTCTTGATCTTTGGGTAAGTAAAACCAGTGAGAGGCTGAGCCATCGCTCATTTTGTAGGTTTCTTCTCTGACTAGAGGTTGTCCAGACCATGTGGTCTCGGCAAATCGCTGTCCAATGATGTCTACATCGGTTGGGGCCATGATGGTGACAGGTGGGACGTGCTGGCTAAAGCCAAACGGCAAGTTCAAGATCGGAGCTAGTTCTAGAGCCCATGAACTCAGCTCTTTTAGAAGCTTTGGGACATCTATTGTCTCCAAAACTGTCTGGAGCATGGTCTCGGTCTGCATATAGGAATGAGCTGAAGTAATCAGTCCCTGCTGAATATGCCAAAGCTTCGCCAATAGGAACGGCAATTCAATAGAGAACCTGGCTGCAGCCCAAGGGGCAGTCGTGAACTTAGTTGGGTTGAGTTCAGTGAGCAAGCTCACCGCCACCAACCACATATCCCTGGCACTTCGGACGAGTTCTTCATGTGTGGCTACAACAATTACTGGTGCCACTGCCTGTGTGCATATCTCAGGCCTCATGGGATCAGACCTAGTAGCTGCATCTGCCACATGAGTGAATTCATTTGATGTTGTAATTTCTGCATCTCAAGCCGACAGGTGTCAGCAGCAGGACCTCGCCAAAGAGATTGGCTTGGTTGGGCATGTTGAAGTAGAGCGATTGTTACCGCTAAATGATTGTTGAAAATGTTCATGAGGAAAATCTCTGATATTTATGGACACAGACATCTACTAATTGGGAATTCTGTGCATAAAGCAGGGCAATATAGACATGTGAGTAATCTTTCTAATCAACCCCTCAGCCCACTAGACGGTAGATATCAGCCGGTAGTAGCAGACCTTGGTCAGCACCTAAGCGAGGCGGGACTGAACAGAGCTCGCATTTTGGTTGAAGTCGAATGGCTTATCTTTCTAGCCAACAAAAACCTCCTGGCTACCGATGCCCCTATCGATGCTGTTCTCCAGGAACAGTTGAGAGCAATCGTGAATAATTTCAGCGATGCTGATGTTCGCGAGTTAGCTCAGACCGAAGCAAAAACTCGTCACGATGTCAAAGCCGTTGAATACTTTGTTCGCGATCGTCTAACCCAACTAGGTCGTGAAGATCTACTAGAGCTAACTCACTTTGCTTGCACAAGCGAAGACATAAACAATCTTTCTTACGCAATCACAATTCAAGATGCGGTTACTGATGTTTGGCTGCCAAAAGCTAAGGCTCTGATAAATACATTGACTGCACTAGCTGAAAAGTATCAAGACTCAGCCATGCTAGCTAGAACTCATGGTCAGCCTGCAACTCCAACAACAATGGGTAAAGAACTTTCTGTTTTTGTTCACAGATTGCAAAGACAAATTGATCGAATTGAAAATGCAGAGTATCTAGGTAAGTTCTCTGGAGCAACCGGAACCTGGTCTGCTCATGTTGTGGCCGCTCCTGATGTTGACTGGTTCAATGAATCAAAAGCTTTTGTTGAATCTTTAGGTTTGAAGTTCAACCCACTAACAACCCAGATTGAATCTCACGATTGGCAAGCTGAGCTCTACGCTGCAATTACTTTGTTCAACAGAATTCTGCACAACCTCTGCACTGACATGTGGACATACATTTCAATGAACTACTTCAAGCAGACACCAGTAGCAGGTGCAACAGGTTCATCAACTATGCCTCACAAAGTTAATCCAATTCGTTTTGAAAATGCAGAAGCAAACCTAGAGCTTTCAAATGCAATTCTTGATTCACTTTCAAGCACTCTAGTTACCTCAAGAATGCAAAGAGATCTAACTGACTCAAGTGCACAAAGAAACATCGGTTTGGGATTGGGCCACTCTCTTCTTGCGATAGACAACACGATTCGTGGTCTAGGGGAAGTAGAGATTTCTAACGTTGCGCTTGATGCAGATCTTTCAGACAACTGGGAAGTTTTAGCAGAAGCAATTCAGACAGTGATTAGAGCTGAAGTAGCTGCAGGTAGAAGTGACATCACAGATCCTTACCAACTACTAAAGGAACTAACTCGCGGTAGAAGAATTGGTAGTGAAGATTTAGCTTTATTTGTTCAGGATCTGAACATCGGTCAAGAGGCAAAAGATCGTTTGTTGATGTTGAAGCCAAGCACATACACCGGACTAGCATCCGAGTTGGTTTTGCTAATAACTAAAAACTCTGAGGTCTAACCAACTTATTTGAGTCTTGGGGTTCCCGGCTCTGTGTCATCTTCTTTGCCAACCCAGTTCAAAACAGCAAGTCCGGCCATGCAAACCACAAAAGTTATTCCGCCAGCGATTGCGACTCTTGCGAAGTCATCAAATGAACCCCACGCGATAGCAACAACGAATGCGGTTGCGATCACTGAGAAAGCGAGCATTGATCGAAGCGTTGAGAATGCTTTGTTCTTAGACATTTTTGCTCTTCTTTCTATTGGTAGGTGTTGCCGCCCAGACTGCTCTCTGTACTGCAGACAAAGCCAGATACGCACTTAGGAATCCAACAGCGTTTAGTTCATCTAGCGGTGCAAAAGCAAAGACTGCACCGGTTAGAACTCCAAGACCAGCTGAGATTCTAAGTTCCAAAACATCATCTGGATGAGCTTTTCTAGATATCACTAACTCATAAATAGCAGTTGCGATTACAAACAAAAACACAATTGATCTGAAGGCGAATAGTTCATCAGTAACTTCACCTTCGTACTTACCGGCGAATGCGTAAGTCATCGCTGCGATGATGAATGCAATAGCTGATGGCCAAGCAAAAGCTTTTACAGAAGACTTTACTTTTGCAGTTGCAAAAATTAGCAGTCCGACAAATGCCAAAGCCGAAGTCACAAACTGGAGAACTTTCATACCAACTGCAACAGAGTGATCTTGGGAGAAGATTAGAAACATTGCTCCAACAAAGAACACTGCTGCCTTCAAAATGTTTGATGATCGCATTTCTATTCCTTTGCGTTTACGAATCTTGAATACTGCCCTTGGAATAGAACTGTAGAAGTTCCAGTAGGTCCATTTCTTTGCTTAGCGATAATCAATTCGGCTTCACCCGGTCTTGCAGTTTCACCGCCAGATAGATCGCGGTGAATCAAAAGAACTACGTCAGCGTCTTGCTCAAGCGATCCTGATTCACGCAGTTGTGAAAGTTCAGGTCTCTTGTTTGTTCCATCTTCTGACTTTCTGTTCAGCTGAGATAGAGCGATAACAGGAACTTTTAATTCCTTAGCAAGAAGCTTTAGTGATCTCGAGAACTCAGAAACTTCTTGTTGACGGTTCTCAACTTTCTTTCCAGAACTCATAAGTTGTAGATAGTCGATGACAACAAGTTTCAAATCGAACTCAGTCATCATGCGTCGACACTTAGCTCTAATCTCAACGATGTTTAGATTCGGGCTGTCATCAATAACAAGTGGCGCTGCACCAATGTTGCTTCGACGCTCTGCCATGATCGCCCACTCAGTGTCGCTGATGCTTCCCTTACGCATGTTCTGCAAAAGAATTCCTGTTTCAGCTGACATCAATCGCATTGCGATTTCTGTTGTGCTCATTTCAAGTGAGAAAACTGCAGTCGCAAGTTTGTTGTTGATCGCAGCTTCACGTGCGATATCGAGAGCAAGTGTTGACTTACCTAAACCAGGTCTTGCAGCAATGATGATTAGCTGACCTGGGTGTAAACCATTTGTGTCTTTGTCTAGTTGTGTGAAACCTGTTGGAACTCCAGAGAAGCCTTTGTTCTTCTGAATGAATTCAATTTCATTAGCTGCACCTTCAAGAGCTGTACTCAACCGAGTCCAGTCAGCTCCAGTTGAATCATCTGCAACTGTGTAGATCTCACTCTGTGCTTTGTTAACGAGATCTTCGATTTCACCTTCGGCGTCGTAACCACGTTGAGCAATTCTTGTTCCGGCTTCAATCAGTCGACGAAGAATTGCTTTTTCGCGAACGATTTTTGCGTAGTAGTTTGCACTTGCTGCAGTTGGAACAATAGCTGTCAGTTCGTGAAGATATTCAGCTCCACCAACCATGGCAAGCTTGCCCATCTTGGTTAGTTCAGCGTTGACAGTAATAACGTCTGTTGGTTCACCGTGGTTTGCGAGATTGGTAATAGCGGTAAAGACCATCTCGTGCTTAGGAGCATAGAAGTCTCTTGCTTGGATCTTGCCCTCAGCCAGGATGCTGTGAACCATATCAATTGACAGCATCATGCCGCCAAGTGCACTCTGTTCAGCATTTAGGTCGTGCGGAAGCAAGCGATCCTCGCTACGGAAGCTCTTCCCGACAGGTGCAATAGACATGTAAATCTTTCTTGATTAGTACTAAAACTATAGAAACTTATTCATAGCATCGCGGGCTGACATGCCCAAAACAACTGGGTATGTGGCTAAACATGTGGATAAACCGCACATTTGACCCACTTAAGTGTGGATAACTTGTGGATAACTAGAGCCCAAATCTGTGGAAAACCCTCTGACTAGCAGATAAACATTGGGAATTATTCGTTCTCAAAAATTGATTTGATAAGTCTAAACCTGTGCATGAAGGTTAACCAGCCGTTAACGTCTACATGAAAAACAGGTACTTATCCACAAGTTATCCACAGTTTTGTTTACCTAGTTAAATACTAAAGGCAGGCCCTAAGGCCTGCCTTTAGTTGAAAAGACTTACTTCTTTGCTACAACCTCTAGTTTTAGGGTTGCAACTAGGTCTGAGTGCAGCTTGACAGTTGCCTCAAAGCTTCCAGTTGTCTTGATCGGTGCGAAGAAAGCAACCTTACGCTTGTCAATCTCGCCCAAACCAGCTGCTGCAACTGCTGCTGCAACGTCACTGGTCTTTACAGCACCGAACAAACGACCACCAACACCGGCCTTTACAGCCAATCTGATAGTTGCTGCCTGGAGTGAGTCCTTGAAAGCCTGAGCTTCTTCAACAGTTGCTAGCGCACGTGCCTCACGGCCTGCCTTGATCTGAGCAACCTGCTTCTCGCCACCCTTGCTCCACATAACTGCGAAACCACGAGGTAGTAGGTAGTTGCGAGCGTAACCGTTCTTAACCTCTACTACGTCTCCGGCTGAGCCTAGACCTGATACTTCATTAGTCAAAATAATTTTAGACATTTCGATTCCTCCTAGCGGCCTGCGCCTGCGTAAGGCATAAGTGCTACCTCACGTGCGTTCTTGACTGCTTTAGCGATTAGACGCTGTTCCTGAACTGAAACACCGGTGATACGGCGAGAACGAATCTTGCCGCGGTCTGACACGAACTTACGCAGGGTTGCGATGTCCTTGTAGTCGATAACTCCAACCTTGATTGGCTTCGGTGGTGCAAGCTTCAGGTTCTTTGCATTGCGAGAGCCCTTTTTGACTCTGTCGCTGTTGATCTTTGCTGCCATTATGTTCTCCTATGAATTCTTAGAAAGGGGTGCTGTCGCCAGCGGCAAAGCCGCCATCGCTAACACCTGGGTTAGACCACGCATCAGCGGCTGAGCCTGCAGCTGCTGGAGCTGAGGTTGCCTGAGGTGCGTTGTTCCATGGATTTGCGTCAATTGGAGCCTGACCATCACGTGAGCGTCTGGTTACAGATGCTGTTGCATACTTCAGTGATGGACCGACTTCGTCGATGTCAAGTTCGATTGAGGCACGAGCTTCACCGCTAGCTGCTTGGTAAGCAGTAGCTGGCTTTAGTCGACCTGTAACGATCAAGCGAGTTCCCTTGGTTAGAGACTGGCCAATGTTTTCAGCCAATTCACGCCATGCGGTGCACTTCACCCATACGGTGTCGCCATCTACCCAGGTGTTGGTTTCTCTGTTGTAGGTACGAGGAGTTGAAGCCACGTTTAGGTTAACAACAGCGATTCCGCCTGCTACATGACGAATCTCTGGATCGTTGGCTAGGTTGCCAACAACAGTGATAGTAAGTTCACCAGCCATGAGAATTACTCAGCTGACTTCGCAGCAACAGCCTTCTTAGCACGAGCTGGCTTATCTTCGCTAGCTTTTACCTCTGGGACTACTACTGGATTGATTCTGAATACAGCGTCTTCAGCACGCAAAACCTTGGTGCGAACTACTGCTTCTGATAGTGATAGTTGACGATCCAACTCAAGAACTTCAGCAGGGTTACAGGTCAAGTACAAGACCGCGTAGATACCTTCAGTTTTCTTGTTGATTTCGTATGCGAAACGACGACGGCCCCAAATATCAACGCTGTCAACGGTGCCTCCACCGTTGCGAATTACGTTGAGGAATTTATCAAGGCTGGTACCGACGGTACGCTCTTCGATGTCTGAGTCGAGAATGACCATAACTTCGTATTTATGCATGACTAACCCACCTCCTTTGGACTAGAACGGCCACGGCGTTTCCGTGACAGGAGGGTAAATGCAATTGCTGCCCAACAGAAGAGCACAGGGTCTCTTCAGGGCAACTTCACTACTCTACCTTGATTGCCACCACGTAAGCAAGCGAATTTTTGCTTCTTCATACTCGAGCGGTCCTTCATCCAAACGAAGTTCCAGCATGTACTTATATGCGATACCAACTTCAGGACTTGGTTTCAGTTCAAGAATCTCCATGATCTGCTCACCTGAGAGATCTGGTCTAATTGCATTGAGCTGCTCTTGCTCAGATAGTGCAGCAATTCTCTGCTCTAAGTCGTCATAGGCGTGAGATAGGCGGTCTGCTTTTCGCTGGTTACGGGTTGTCACATCGGCTCTAGTTAGGACGTGCAATCTGGTTAGCTGATCATCTGCATCTCTGGCGTACCGTCTGATGGCTGAATCACTCCAAGCTTGATCGCTGTAGCCAAAGAATCTGAGGTGAAGTTCAATAAGCCTCGAAACTGCCTTAATGGTGTCATTGTCATAGCGAAGTTCTCTAAGTCTCTTGGTTGCCAGTTTGGCTCCAACAACATCGTGGTGATGGAAGGTGACTCCACCGCCTGCTTCTAGCTTTCGAGTTAGAGGTTTGCCAATGTCGTGCATAAGAGCAGCAAGTCTTAGAACTAGGTCCTTTTCAAGGTTGTATTGGGCCTCATAGCTAATTGCCTGCTCCAAAACAGTCAGAGTGTGCTCATAGACATCTTTGTGATGGTGGTGTTCATCAATCTCAAGCTTTAGCGAAGGTAGTTCAGGGAAAACGATGTCTGCTATTCCCGAATCAACTAATACTTCTAGGCCCTCACGAGGGTTAGCACCAAGGATCAGCTTCGATATTTCAACCTGAATACGCTCGGCAGAAACAATCTCGATGCGATCAGCCATGTTCTTCATGGCCTTAAAGGTGTCTTCATGGACCATAAAGCCAAGCTGAGAAGCAAATCTAGCTGCTCTCATAATTCTCAGTGGGTCATCTGAAAAACTATCTTCAGGTTTGCCAGGTGTTCGAATGGTCCCCTCAATCAGGTCAGATAGACCATTGAATGGGTCAACAAATACTCCCTCAGGCAATCTAAGAGCCATTGAGTTGACTGTGAAGTCTCTTCTAAAGAGGTCATCCTCAAGATTGTCTCCGAAGGCAACGACAGGTTTTCTGGAATCTGGGTCGTAGGAGTCTGCTCTATAGGTAGTGATTTCTACTGTGTCATCACCGATACGAGCGCCTATGGTGCCAAACTCACGTCCAACATCCCATTGGGCATCAACGTGACCCTTTAGAACTTCAAGGATTTGATCTGGATTAGCTGAAGTTGTGAAATCAAGGTCATTGGTGACTCGGCCAAGGAAGGCATCTCTAACTGGGCCTCCGACAAGGGCTAACTCAAACCCTGCATCACTAAAGAGTCTGCCGAGTTTGCTAAGTAGCGGAGTCTCGGAAGTCCGCTGTAAATTTGCAAGCGCCTCGGCAACAGTTCGCATGGTTTTAAGTATGCCCAACAATTGGCTCGCGTTAGGCTAAAGCAATGAACTCTCGACAGAAACCTCGTGTCGAGGAGACTTCAGCCGGGGGGTTTGTTCTAGCTGCTGATGGGTCTCCCCGGATAGCCGTCATTGGCCGAAGAAACCGTGGAGGACGTATTGACTGGTGTGTGCCTAAGGGTCATCTAGAAGGTATTGAGACTGCTGAGCAAGCAGCTCTTCGAGAAGTTGAAGAAGAGACAGGGCTAAAAGCCACCATCATTGAGTCTCTTGGTTCTATTCACTATGAGTTCTCAACTCCAACATCAATCATTGCTAAGACTGTTCACCACTACCTAATGAAACAGACCGGTGGGGAACTAACTATTGAAAATGATCCTGATCATGAAGCTGTGGATATCCGTTGGGTAAACATCGACCTACTCAATGCTGAACTCACTCATGAAAACGAAAGACGTTTAGCTCTAATTGTTCAAGAGTGGGTAGCTAAACAATGAAGTTCTTAGGCAAGGTTTTAGCAGTTGCGACTTTGGTCTTAGCAACATTGGCAACACCTGTTAACGCTGCTTTGCCACCAGCTCAAGTTTTTGTTGTGTCAGGCTCTGACATCAACATCGTTTCACGTGAGTCAAAGATTCCAGTCTCTGTTCAAAACAACTATGACCGACAAGTAAGAATTCGTGTTCACGCAAGTGCACCAGATCCAGCTGTGAACGTGGAGAAATTTGTTTCTCTAACCATTCCTGCCAATTCAAGAAAAGATGCATTGATTCCAATCAGCATTCTTTCCGGTGGCGAATACAAACTAAACGTTTGGGTCACAACATTCACTGACATAAGAGTCGGTGAAACAGTTTCAATGAAGCTAACCGTCAATCCTGATATTGAAATCATGATCATTGTGGTCTTTGGATCAATCATCGCTGTGCTGCTTGGTCTAGGTGTTTTGAGGATGACTCGAAGAAGCAAATCAGAGGTATCTGCATGAGTGTTCTTCGTTCATCGCTAATCATGGCTAGCGGAACAGTCATGTCCAGGTTCCTAGGAATCCTAAGAGCAATCCTCTTAGCTGCAACCATCGGTGTCACAACTAACGCAGCTGATGCATTCGGTGTTGCCAACCAACTACCTAACAACGTCTACGCGATCATCGTCGGTGGTGTTTTGAATGCAGTACTAGTTCCCCAAATAGTTAGAGCAAGGGTTCATCTAGATGGTGGCAATGCATACATAGATCGCTTGCTGACAATAGCCATCGTTACCTTTGGAGCGATTACAGTTCTAACAACTGTGAGTGCACCGCTACTTGTTTCTCTGTATACAAGCGGTTGGGATGCAGACCAACTAGCCCTAGCTACTGCCTTTGCTTACTGGTGTTTACCTCAACTGTTTTTCTATGGTCTCTATTCACTCCTAGGTGAAGTACTAAACGCTAAGAGCAAATTTGGTCCATACATGTGGGCACCTGTGCTGAACAACATTGTCGCCATCGTTGGTATGGCAGCTTTCATCTGGCAGTTTGGGTTAGACCCAACAGGTCAACAGAGTGTCTCTGAATGGACACAGCAGCAGATTAGTTGGCTAGCTGGATCAGCAACCCTAGGTGTCGCCTCGCAAGCACTTATCCTCTTTGTCTTCTGGAAGCGTATGGGCTTGAGCTTCAAGTTCAACTTCTCATGGCGTGGGGTTGGTCTAGGTCCTGCGATGAAGACAGCATCTTGGACACTTGGCATGCTGATTGTTACTCAGATCGGTGGCATAGTTCAGACCGCTGTTGCCTCAAGAGCAATTCAGGGTAGAGAGCTACTTGTCGATAATCAACTAGCCATTGCATCAGTTGCGGCTATGAGCATCGCTTGGCTTATCTTCATGCTTCCTCACTCTGTTGCAACTGTCTCCATAGCAACTGCATACTTCACAAGAATGTCAGTGCATGCAATGGAGAAGAACTTCGACGATCTTAAGAAGGATCTAGTCGAAGGATTAAGAACCATTGCGATGATTAGCGTTCTAGCAACAACAGCTCTAGTCGTTCTTGCATATCCCGTTTCAAGAATATTTGTTGGAGAGTTACCTGGAGCAATTGCTCTTGGCAACGTTGTGATTGCGATGGTTGTTGGATTACTACCGTTCAGTTTCGTATTCATGATCCAAAGAGCTTTCTATTCTTTGGAAGATACTCGAACTCCTTTTGTGTTCACCATCGTGCAAGTTGGTGTGAACATCACAGGTTCACTTCTTGTTGGACTCTATGTTGAAGACATCTGGATGGTTGTTGGACTTTCTCTAGTCACCAGCACAAGCATCCTTATTCAGTTCGGTTTAGCTTTTGCTTTGTTCAGAAGAAAGTTCGGATCTATGAGCCACGGTCAATTGACGCTTGCAACCATCAAGTTCTTAGTTGCAGCAATTCCAGCTGGTGGAGCAGGTTACTGGTTGCTTCAGGTCATGGGTGGAATCAAGCAAGGTGCTTTCCCAATTGGAAGCGTTCTGTCAGCTGTTGTGACCTGCATCTCAATTGGAGCAGTTATCGCACTCGTCTACATTTTGGTTCTCAAGTTACTTCGAGTGAAAGAAGTAGACATTCTTCTCGCCCCAATAGTTCGCCTGCTACGTCGCTAAAACTTGGCGAGATAAACTAGCCTTGCTTTACTTCCCCACCAACAACATACGGAGTCTAAATTGCACGAAGTAATCATCATCGGATCTGGTCCAGCTGGCTACACAGCAGGTATATACACTGGGCGTGCAGGATTGAATCCTCTCCTAATTGCTTCATCTGTTGAAGCAGGTGGTGAGCTAATGAAGACCACCGAAGTTGAGAACTACCCAGGCTTCCCAACAGGTCTGCAGGGACCTGAGCTCATGGATGCTTTCCGTGCTCAAGCAGAACGTTTCGGAACTGAAGTTCTTCTGGATGACGTAATCGAAGTTGATCTTAAGGGCCCAGTAAAGATTGTTAAAACTGGTGGCGGCAAAACCTTCGAAGCAAAGACAGTGATTCTTGCAACAGGTGCTGCCTACCGTGAACTAGGCCTACCTCGTGAAAAAGAACTAAGCGGTTATGGAATCTCTTGGTGTGCAACCTGTGATGGGTTCTTCTTCAGAGAGAAAACCATTGCTGTTGTCGGTGGTGGAGATTCAGCCATGGAAGAAGCAACCTTCCTAACTCGTTTCGCAAGCAAGGTGTATCTGATTCACCGTCGCGATTCATTCAAGGCATCGAAGATCATGCAGGAGCGTGCTCTAAACAACCCGAAGATTGAAGTTATCTGGAACACCGAAGTTAGCGAACTTCTAGGCGAAGGCAAACTAACCGGTATCAAGACCACCAACCTAGTTGATGGAACTCAGAACACTTTGGACCTAGATGGTCTATTTATTGCTATCGGTAACGACCCTAGAGTTTGGTTGGTTGAGAACCAGCTGACTCTAACCCCAGAGAAGTTCATCGAAGTTGAAGGAAGATCTTCTAAGACAAGCTTGCCTGGAGTGTTTGCTGCAGGTGATGTTATTGACCCAACATATCGTCAGGCGATTACTGCAGCTGGTTCTGGTTGTGTCGCAGCGTTAGACGCAGAACACTACCTCAGCAACCTAAAATAGAGTCAAACAATAAGGAGTAATCATGGCAGCAAAAAACGTAACCACCGCAACTTTTCAAGCAGATGTTCTTTCATCAGCAAAGCCAGTTCTAGTAGATTTCTGGGCTGAATGGTGTGGTCCATGTCGCATGGTTTCACCAATTCTTGATGAGATTGCTGGCGAGCACGCTGACAAGATCACCATCGTAAAGGTGAACGTCGACGAAGAGCCAGCCCTTGCTCAGCAGTATGGCATTACTTCAATTCCTGCAATGCAGGTGTTCCAGGGCGGGGAAGTTGTAAAGTCCATCATTGGTGCAAAGCCAAAGCCTGCTCTCTTGGCAGACTTGAGCTCATTCATCAACTAAGTTAGTTCTAAGTTAAACGGCTACGGTGCCTTGGCGCCTTAGCCGTTTTTCGTTTAACTCGATTAATGTTTCACGATTAACTAAGAAGGTTTAAATGGCTACGGATTCATGGTCTGACAGGTACGCATCTAGAGCAAACGGTTTATCCGCCTCTGAGGTTCGAGCGTTGTTCGCTGTTGTCTCAAGACCAGAAGTTGTATCACTTGCCGGTGGTATGCCATTCGTACCTGCTCTTCCTAAAGAGCGAATGATTGAGAGTTTCAATTCGCTGATGTCTAATCGCTCAGCTCTGGCCTTGCAGTATTCAGGTGGTCAGGGTGATCCAATTCTTCGTGAGCACATCCAAGAAATCATGTCCCTTGAGGGAATTAAGTCAGACGTTGACAACATCGTTGTCACAACTGGTTCTCAGCACGGATTAGATCTTGTCTCTTCCCTATTCTTAGATCCCGGTGATGTCGTTTTAGCTGAGGGGCCAAGCTACGTTGGAGCACTAGGAGTGTTCAGAGCGAGACAAGCTCACATCGAACATGTCTACACAGACAATCAAGGAATCTCTCCAGAAGCATTGTCTGAAACCATTAAGCGCGTTCAAGCTGCTGGTAAGAATATTAAGTTCCTCTACCTTGTTCCGAACTTTGCTAACCCAAGTGGTGTAACTCTCGCTGCTGAGAGAAGAGCAAGGATTTTAGAAATCTGTCGCAAGAATCGAATCTTAGTTTTGGAAGACAACGTTTATGGGCTTCTCTACTTCGATGAGAAAGCTCCTGATGCTCTTCGATCAATGGATGAGGATGGTGTCATTTACCTTGGCTCATTCTCAAAGATTTTGGTTCCAGGTTTTAGAGTCGGTTACGTATTGGCTCCGCCTTCGATCAAAGAAAAACTTGTTCTAGCCAACGAATCCGCAGTGTTGTGTCCTAGTGCTTTCTCTCAAATGATGATCAGTGAATACTTGAGCACCAACGATTGGAAAGCACAGATATCAGTCTTCAGAAATGAATATCGCATCCGTCGCGATGCGGCTCTGTCAGCGATGGGTGAATACCTGCCAGATTTGAAGACAACCAAACCTGGTGGAGGTTTCTACCTTTGGGTAGATCTGCCAGAAGGTGTGAACTCAAAGAAGATGCTGCCTAAGGCTGTAGAGAACTTGGTTGCTTACACACCAGGAACAGCTTTTTACGGAAATGGAACAGGTCAAGAGTTCTTGAGGATTTCTTATTCATATCCAACGCCTGAAAACATAAAAGTTGGCGTTGAGCGTCTGGCAAAAACTATTGCCGCCGAGTTGGCTTCCTAAACATTCACAAAGTTATCCACAAGCGATGCGAAATTTGCTGTGGATAAGATTGTGGAAAACCTGTGGATAACTGGTTTTTTACCTGTGGATAATTCTAGAACTTAGTATCTTGACCTAATTCGTCAAGAATTCTCTTCATATCGTCCACGCTAGCGAAGTCGATCTCAATAGTTCCCTTACGCAAGCCTAATTTGATGCGAACAGAAGTGTTGAGCTTGTTAGAAAGGTTTTCAGCCAAGGTTTTTAGTGCTTCTTGTTTGCTTCCAGCCTTGATTTTGCCTTTTTTGCCTGGCTTCTTGACCAGTTCCTCGGTTGCACGAACAGATAGGCCCAAGTTGATGACTTTGTTTGCCAATTCGGTCATTCGTTCAGGATCTTCGACAGAAAGAATGGCTCTGGCGTGACCTGCACTCAAAACACCGGCTGCAACCTTTGATTGAAGGGCTGTAGGAAGCCTCAGAAGCCTAATGGTGTTAGTGATTTGTGGTCGTGAACGAGAAAGTTTCTCAGCCAATTGATCCTGAGTGCAGCCATATTCCTCAAGAAGCTGTTGATATGCACTTGCTTCTTCAATTGCGTTTAGGTCGCTTCTGTGAAGGTTCTCAAGCAAAGCGTCCCTAAGCATGTTTTCATCGCCAGTTTCACGAATAACAGCAGGAATCTGGGTTAGTCCAGCCTCTTTAGAAGCTCTAAGGCGACGCTCACCCATGATTAGTTCATACTTGTCAACACCATTCTGTTTACCAAGTGAACGAACAGAGATTGGCTGAAGGACACCGAATTCACGGACGCTGCCAACAAGTTCAGCAAAATCTGCAGGATCAAAGTTACTTCTCGGCTGTTTAGCGTTCGGAGTGATGTCAGCGACGTTCAAATAGCCAAAAGTTGCACCTGGAACTGGTACTAGATCAACTGGGGCATTGGTTGAACCGCCAAAGAAGACGCTAATCGGGTTGCCATCAGCAGGACGTTCCATGCGGTCTTGGGTGTTAGAAACCTCTGGAATCAAGGCTCCGATGCCTCTACCTAATCCACCTTTTTTCTCAGCCATTAGATACTCCTCTGTTTGCTAGTTCAATTGCAGCTTCCATGTAAGAAATTGCTCCATTCGAGCTGCGATCGTAGTTGATTACTGTTTGTCCGTAACTTGGGGCTTCTGCAACACCAATTTGACGTGGAATCAGAGTCTGAAGGGTCTGAGTTGGGAAGTGATTGCGTACATCGTCCACTACAGCCTGATTCAGCTTGGTTCTTGAGTCATACATGGTTAGAAGAATTGTTGACAGGGCAAGGTTCGGATTCAAAGCTCCGCGAATCATGTCAATGCTTCGTTTCAGCTGGCTAAGACCCTCTAGGGCGTAGTACTCACACTGAATAGGAATAAGAACTTCGGTAGCTGCAGTAAATGCGTTGACGGTCAGAAGACCAAGGCTAGGTGGGCAGTCGATAAAGACGTAGTCCGGCTTTACAGAAGTTGTTGAGATGTAGGCGGCCAGAGCGTTCTTTAGCCTGTGTTCGCGGGCTAGAAGGGATACAAGCTCTAGTTCAGCAGTTGCCAGGTCAATAGTGGCTGGAACGCATCTAACTCTCGGAGATTCTGGGCTAACCTGCACAACCTCAGCTAAATCCATATTCTGAGTGATTACTTCGTAGATTGACTTGACGCCAATTCGGTGCTCAATTCCAAGGGCTGTGGAGGCATTTCCTTGAGGATCTAGGTCGATTACGAGGACTTCCATGCCTCTGTCTGCCAAGGCTACAGCTAGGTTTACAGCAGTAGTTGTCTTACCAACTCCACCTTTTTGGTTTGAAACAGTGATTACTCGAGTGGAAGCAGGGTGGGGGATAACCGCATTTCTGACATAAGCCATGCGTCTAGTGTTTTCGCTGATCTCCTGGGCTAGCGGGGCGTCCTTGAAGCCTCCTGCTAATCCGAATTCATCGGGATGTTTCACGTGAAACCTGCTTCTCAATAGTGTTTACTTCTTCAGTGGTTGCCTGCCAACCAACAGCGCTAGGGCTGATTTCGGTTCTGCCATTAGGGTATCCGAGGCCTCGGACAACTTCCCTTTTAGCCACAGAAGAGCTCTCTGCCAAAGAAAGAGAAGCGTCGTTCACGTTGTGATCTTGGCTCAAAACATCTCCCTATCTAAGTTCCTAGAGTAGCCTAACCCGAACAACTGTAGTTGGGTCAATCAGAAGATTTTCCCCAACTGTGATGATCTCGAATGAGTCTAATTTGAGTTTCTTCGCCAAGGACTTAGAGTCCTCGATTTCCTCTTGGGCTTTAGAACCCTTCATTGCGAGGACCTGGCCACCAGCAACAGTTAGAGGTGCCAGCATTCGAAGCAACTTCGGCAGAGCTGAAACGGCTCTGGCTGTAGTCACGTCATAGTTCCTTAGGGGAGCTTCTTCAGCTCTACCCCTCAATACCTTGACGTTTTCAAGTCCCAGGGTTGGCACAACAACTTCTGAGAGCCAGTTGGCTCTTCTTTCCATGGGTTCAATCAACACGAACTTGGTGTGCGGCTTCATGATTGCCATTGGGATGCCTGGAAAACCTGCTCCTGAGCCAACATCGGCGACAGTTTGCCCATGTTCAACCAATTCGGCTACAACTGCGGAGTTCAGAATGTGTCTAGACCAGAGCTTCGGTAGCTCTCTAGGTCCGATGAGGCCAAGTAGATCGCCATCTCGAACTAGTAGGTCAAAGTACTGTCTAGCCTGAGCTATGTGAGAACCGAAGACCTCTTGGGCCTCCTTAGGTTCCACCTCTGGGTTGTAATCGATGTTTTCATCGAGATTACTCATAGACATCCAATCTGTAAGACTAAACAAAAAGCCAGGACGTTAGCCCTGGCTGAATGTTTCACGTGAAACTACTCGGCAGGTTTTGCCACAATGTGGCGTTCTTTGCCTTCGCCTTCAGACTGGGAAATTAGTCCAGCTTCGGCGATCAAATCGTGAGAGATCTTGCGATCGTAAGAGCTCATAGGCTTTAGGGCTACAGGAGCGTTAGTGTCCTTCACCTTGTCAATTGCCTTGTTGACCAGTCTGGTCAATGTGTCTAGGCGAACCTGTCTAGAGCCGGCAATGTCAATGATTAGGCGGCTAAATGACTGGGTTTTGGTCTGAACCGCAATACGAGTTAGCTCCTGAAGTGCCTCAACAGTGTCTGGGTGAGAGACAAGTCTTAGGTTGCTTTCCTCGTCAGCAGTTACTTCTAGGTAGGCTCTGCCCTGTCTAACGTCAATGTTGATGTCGCCATCAAGGTCAAAGATGTCTAGAAGCTCTTCTAGATAGTCGGCCGCTACTTCGCCTTCTTCTTCTAGATCCTTGATTGAGGTCTTAGCCTCACTTGCTTCAGATACTTCTTCTTGGATCTCTGTTACTTCATTCTGGTCTGACATTTTTCCTACTTCTTGCCGTTCGGCTTCTTCTTGGCTCTGGCCTTAGAAACAGGCTGAACTCGCTGGACTGGGGGTGCGACTTCAGGTTCTGCCGCAGGGGTTTCGCTAGTAAGTTTGCCCTTCTTGAGCAACTTCGCTTGACGTTCGTTGTGTGCAATCGAGCCAGGTGTTGGCATGCGCTTGATTACGTAATACTGCTGTCCCATGGTCCAGAAGTTGGAAACTAGCCAGTAAATCAATACACCTAGAGGGAATGAGATACCTGAAATCAAGAAGATTACTGGGAACGCGTAAAGCATGATCTTCTGGGTCTGAGCGAACTGTGAGTTCTGAACGTCTGGGTTCTGGTTCTTAGCCATGATTTGCTTCTGGGTAATGAACTGTGAACCGGTCATTAGAACAATCATCACTGCAGCAATGATCATCACTGAAGTGCTAGTTGCGGTTAGGAAAGTTTCTGAAAGGCTGGCTCCTAGGAACTTTGAGCGAGCAAAAGACTCTGAAAGCTCTCTAGTTAGAAGGCCTACACCAGGCTTCTTGCTCTGTGCTTCTTGAAGAGTTGTAAATAGTGAGAAGAACACTGGCATTTGAGCTAGTAGTGGGAGACATGAAGCAAACGGGCTAGATCCGTGCTTCTTGTATAGAGCCATTTGCTCTTTAGCCATGCGCTCACGGGAGTCTCTGTCGGTCTTACCCTTGTATTTCTTCTGAAGCTTCTGAAGGTCTGGCTGTAGAACATACATTGATCTCTGAGACTTGATCTGCTTCACAAACAGAGGGATAAGTGCGGCTCTTACAACTAGAACCAATCCAACAATTGATGCGACCCAAGAAATACCTGAGTCTGGAGATAGTCCAAAAGTGGTCAGCAGGTTGTGGAAGGTCACCAAGATGGCTTCAATAACCCACCTGAATGGCCAGAGTATGGCTGCAAATATGTCCATTTACTTATCCTTTTCTTATGAAACTGTTTCTAGCTTGGCAAACACAAACCCGTGCTTGCTTAGAGCAAACCACTTTGGACCTGGTTTAACTTCATCAACGCCACCCTTTGTAAATGGGTTGCATCTTAGAATTCTCCAGGTCGTAAGTAGAGATCCTTTTACTAATCCGTGCTGCTGTATAGAGCCTAAACCGTATGCAGAGCATGACGGGTAGAAACGGCAAACATCTCCGTATAGAGGAGAAATGAGCTTTCTCCATACAACGATGAAGGCAATAAAGGCATTTCTTGGCAATAGCCAGATGTTTACCATTAGAGACTTCATTTGTTTACCTTATTAACGAATCCTGTTTGTTGGTTTGCTTAGACGCTTGAGCTGTGCACTGACCAAGTTCGGTCTCTAAGTCCTGCCAAGAAAGTGTTTTTATTGAGGGAAGAGCTCTTACAACTAGAGTTTGTCCAGCCTGGTATCTGCTTAGGCTGTTTCGCACTGCTGATCTGAGTCTTCTTTTGGTGAGGTTTCGCTCAACAGCTGAGCCAACTGCCTTAGACACAACGAAGCCAAAGCGTGCAGAGTTTGAGTTTGAATCGGTTTTTAGATAAATAACCATATTGTCGCCAACAATCTTGCGACCAGATCTCATGGTTGTTCGAAAATCCTCGGCCTTCACCAGCCGGTTCTCTCGAGCCAGCAAAAGAAACTACGCAGACAGTTCGGTGCGGCCCTTGCGGCGACGGGCTGCAAGGATAGCTCGACCAGCACGTGTCTTCATACGTAGACGGAAGCCGTGGGTCTTAGCTCTGCGGCGAGTGTTAGGTTGGAAAGTACGCTTGCTCATTAGGTGTTACTCCAAAACTTTTTGTGGGTCCACGTCAATAAAGTGAATTGAATATAGTGCTCAACGAACCCAATGCTGAGCAACCTCTTAAACTTACGGCAATACATAGCCAATGGTCAAGTTATATTTCAATTATTTATACGGATATTTGAATAACTTTCAGCGATCAAATTGAGCTCATTTCATAACATTTTGGAAATAAGTCGAAAAAATATCGCCTCTCGATTTGCAATTTCAATCACTTAGGCAGTTGAATACTAAGAGATAGTTTTCCACAGTCTGCAAAACCACTAAAAACCAACTTATGCACAGGTTTTCCACAGGTGTTAATATCTGTGGATTCAGTTGTGGAAAACTAGATGAAGACCAGTAAAACATTGACCTTTGAGAGAAAACCATGGCAGAGATAACCGGAATTACCACTGAACAGTGGCAAGACGTTGTCTCTAAGCTCAGGGATGACGAGCGTATAACTAAGCAGTTGCTTGGGTTCGTTAATTTGATTTCAGTTCAAGGTGTTTTAGGTGAAACCCTGTATTTGCAGGTTGCAAATGAGATGACCAGGGGAATTATTGAGCAAAGAATCAAGCAGCCTCTGCTTGAAACTCTCTCAACTGTTGGTTTGGAAGATCCACCGACAAACATCGGAATTGTTGTAAACCCTGAACTGACCCTTGCATTTAGTGCTACTCAGCAGGCTGATCTTGAAATTGAGGAAGAGCAGGAAGTAGTTCCTGTCTATTCATCAACCGAGAGTTCACAACCTACAGACGGTTCCTCGAGACTTAACCCTCGTTACACCTTTGACAGCTTCGTTCAGGGCAGTTCAAACAGGTTTGCTCATGCTGCTGCTTTTGCCGTTGCAGAAGTTCCGGCGAACGCCTACAACCCATTGTTTATCTATGGAAACTCAGGTCTTGGTAAAACTCACCTTCTTCACGCAATTGGTAACTATGTGCAGCAGTACTGGCCAGGCAAGAAGGTTCGTTATGTCTCGAGTGAAGTTTTCACCAATGACTTCATTAACGCGATCCAGACCAACACAAGCTTTAACTTCCAGTCAAAGTACCGCCAGGTAGATGTTCTACTAATTGACGACATCCAATTCCTCCAGGGTAAGAAAGAGACTCAAGAGTCCTTCTTCGCTACATTCAACGCCTTGCATGAGCAAGGTAAACAGGTGGTTATTACAAGCGATGTTTCACCGAAACTCCTGAACAGCTTTGATGAGCGTATGCGTAGCCGCTTTGAGTGGGGTCTAATGACTGACATTCAGGCACCAGAACTTGAGACAAGAATCGCCATTCTCCGCAAGAAGGCTGAAAACGACAAGATTCGCGTCAGTGACGAGATCTTGGACTACATGGCAGCTCGTATCTCTTCTAACATTCGAGAACTAGAAGGTGCTCTAATTCGAGTGACTGCCTTTGCTGCTCTAAACAGGACTCAGATCGATATGCCTCTAGTCCAGGCTGTTCTAAAGGATGTAGTCCCATTAGGTGAGGATGGCAACAGCATTGCCCCAATGGAGATCGTCAGAGCTGTTTGTAGCTACTTCAAACTCACCCAAGAAGAGCTTTTTGGCAAGTCTAGATCTCAGGCGATTGTTACTGGAAGACAGATAGCCATGTATCTGTGTAGGGAAAAGACCAGCATGTCTCTTCCTAAAATTGGAGCTCTTTTCGGTGGTAGAGACCACACAACAGTTATGTATGCCATCAAGAAGGTTGGCGATCTAATGAAGGAACGTAGGTCTATCTACAACTTCGTGACAGACATTATGTCTGGATTAAAGTAAAAATCTTTTCAACATCACCTGTTCATAACCTGTGCAAAAACCCCTATTTTCTGTTAGTAACAATCATTGACCTGTTAGGTAAGAAATCCGCATCCACAACTCAATAAGTTATTCACAGAATTATCCCCAGATGTGTATACAAGTTTCAACGATGTAGTTCAGGAGTAATACAAAGGATTCACAGAGTTATCCACATTATCCACAAGTGTTAATAAGACTATTAAAGATTTAAGATTGAAGAATTTAAAGCCCATAACTCTTAGGGATTGGCTAAGTGCCATAGCTTCCCTAGTTTTATGCCAAGATTAACCCGTAATCCCCACGAAAGGTGAACTGTGAAGTTCCAGGTCAACAGAGATGTGTTAGCAGAAGCAGTAGCCTTCGCAGCTCGTATGCTTCAGTCAAAGCCAACATCCCAAGTACTCTCAGGCATGAGATTGGTTGCTGATGCAAACTCTCTACAAATCTCAGTTTTTGATCACGATGTATCAGCGCAGACTGACGTTGTAGCCAATGTAGATGAGTCCGGAACCGCCCTAGTTTCAGGTCGCCTACTAAACGAAATCATTGGGCGACTACCTAACCAGCCTGTAACTTTCGTGATTGATGGAACTAAAGCAGTTCTAACCTGTGGCACTTCAAAGTTTGAATTAGCTACCCTGCCTATTGAGCAGTACCCAACTCTTCCTCCAATTCCTGCTGTAAACGGAACTATTGATGGCGACGCTTTCATTGCAGCAATTAGAAGAGTTTCTGTTGCTTCAGCAAAAGACTCAACAAGACCTTTCCAAAAAGGTATTCAGCTAAGAGCCACACAGACATCAGTTACTTTCACCGCTGCAGATCCAAACAGAATTGCACGTTGCCAGGTTCAGTGGCTTGGTAAAGATGTTGCTGATGAAACCTCTGCAGTTGTTCTAACAAAAACAATGCAAGACATTGAAAAAACTTTCTCTAACTTGGGTGAAGTAAGTATCTCTATCGCACCTGATGGTGGAATGGTTGCTTTCCAAGCTAAGAACAGAGTTGTTACAACTGTTGTTCTGAACATTGAAAACTATCCAGACATTGATCAGTACTTCCCAACCAACTTGGAAGAGTCAGTGATCATCAACAAGCAAGACCTTATTGATGCAACTCGTCGTGTTGAACTAGTTGTTAACGAATCTGAAGACACAATTCGTTACGCATTCGAAGAAGGATCTGTAAACCTTGATTCAACAAGTTCAGAGAACAATGCTTCTGAAACTGTTGCAGCAACTCTTAATGGAAACCCAACCAGCTTGAGATTTAAGCCATGGTTGTTCCACGATGGTCTATCTCAGATCACAAGCGAGTTTGTGAAAATTGAATTCACAAAAAACCAGAGAGACCCGTCTCGTCCTGGACCAATCATCATGTCAAGCCAAACCTCCAAAGATGCAGCTTCGCCTGACACATATCGGTACCTTCTAAACCCGAACATGCTCAAGCGTTAACAAACACATCTACATCGAAAGGCAACAAATGCACATTGGACTAATTGGCCTAGGAAAAATGGGTGGCAACATGCGTACCCGTCTTCGCAACAAAGGAATTGAAGTAACGGGTTACGCTCGTGATCGTGCAGTTGCTGACGTTGGAAGCATTGAAGAATTAGTAGCTGCTCTTCCATCCCCGAAAATTGTTTGGGTAATGGTTCCTCACGGTAAAGCTACCGACGATGTAATCAATGAACTTCAAAAGCACATGGGTGCAGGAGATCTAATTATTGAAGGTGGAAACTCACGCTTCAGCGAAGACATCCGTCACGCAGCTCAGGTTGCTGAATCAGGAATTGGATATCTTGACTGTGGAGTTTCTGGTGGAGTCTGGGGTCTACAAAACGGATACGGTCTCATGGTTGGTGGAGACGAGAAGTTGGTAGCTCAGGCTATGCCGATCTTTGACGCTCTTCGTCCAGAAGGTGAAAGAGCAGAAGGTTTCGTACACGTAGGTGATGTTGGCGCTGGACACTACGCAAAGATGGTCCACAACGGTATCGAGTACGCAATGATGCAGGCTTTCGCAGAAGGATATGAACTTCTAGAAAAGAAGGACATCATCAAGGATGTTCATGGAACATTCGCTGCATGGCAGCGTGGAACAGTAGTCCGCTCATGGCTACTAGACCTTCTAGTTCTAGCTCTTGAAGAAGACCCAACCCTGGCAAAGATCAAGGGCTACGTTGAAGACTCTGGTGAAGGTCGTTGGACTGTTGAAGAAGGAATTGCTAACGCTGTTCCAATGCCAGCAATCACTGCTTCACTATTTGCTCGCTTCACAAGCCGTCAAGATGATTCACCAGCGATGAAAGCTGTTGCAGCACTGCGTAATCAATTTGGTGGTCACGCGGTTAAAAAAGCAGATTAGATTTTAGATGCACGTCAAGCATCTGACTCTCTCTAACTTTCGCAACTATTCAACAGTTGAGTTGCCTCTCGCAACTGGAATCAATTTACTTGTCGGTAAAAACGGTCAAGGCAAAACAAATCTTGCTGAAGCTATTTTTTATGCAGCAACTTTAGGATCGCATCGTGTTAGTGGTTATCTTCCATTAATCAAACAAGGCGAGCCAAAGGCAATCATCAGATTGCTTGCGAGATTTGAAGATAGAGAAAATCTACTCGAGCTTGAACTGAACACCGAAGGTGCCAATCGCGCTCGCATAAACAAAAGTGATGCATCTAAAGTTCGAGACATTCTCGGATATGTGAATGCAGTTATCTTCTCCCCAGAAGATTTAGACATCGTCAAAAGAGATCCTTCAAATAGAAGAGCTTTCATAGATGAACTAATCGTTCAACTAACTCCAAGAATGGCCGGTGTTTACACCGACTACGAAAGAGTTTTGAAGCAAAGAAATTCACTTCTGAAAAGCGCACGAAACTTAACAGCAAGTGCATCTGGTCTAAGCACTCTAGAATCCTGGGACCAGTCATTGATTCGAATTGGCAGTGAGATTGTTTCAGCTCGTTTCGATATCACTTCGAGATTGATTCCATTTTTACAGGAAGCATATGCGGCAATCGCTGATGAGAAGAATGATCCATCGATAAAGATAAAGAGTTCTTTGTCTAGTAACGATGTTGACTCAGACAGTCCTGATGCTTTCCTAACCACAGGCGATAGAGAAGAAATAGAAAAACTATTTCAACAACGATTAGCTGATGTAAGAAATAAAGAATTAGAACGCGGAATTACTCTCGTCGGTCCTCACAGGGACGATCTACTTCTTCTACTCGGAACTCTTCCTGCCAAGGGATACATAAGTCATGGCGAATCATGGTCTTATGCGCTAGCCCTTAAATTAGCTAGTGCTGATTTGATCCGAAAAGACGCTAGAGCTGGAGATCCGGTTCTGATTCTCGACGATGTTTTTGCTGAGCTTGATTCAACAAGAAGATCTCGACTAGCTGCTTTGGTATCGCATAATGAACAGGTGATAATCACTGCAGCTGTTGCCGAAGATGTTCCTAGCGAACTGAACGCTAATCGCATCAACGTGAGAGCAGGCTCTCTGGAGGTGTCTAATGACTGAAGAGAATAAGCCAGATGTTGCAGTCGAGTTCTATTACCGAATGAGAGCTGCAATCACAGGTCGAAAAGACAGAGACACTAAAAAGCGGGAGAAGAACCTACGTAAAGGTTCAAAACCTTTTGACTTGGGCAGAACCCCTAAATCCATAGCCAGCACCATGGATGAACTAATCCAGAGCTTTGGTTGGCAAACCAAGGTGGCAGAAGGCGAATTATTCTCCAACTGGAAAGAGCTCGTCGGTGACAGGGTTGCCGAGAGCAGCTTCCCAGAGGACCTTTCTAAGGGCATATTGACCGTCAGATGCAAGAGCACGGCCTGGGCAACCCAGCTAAGGCTCATGGGTGCAGATATTCTTGCCAAAATCTCGGAGAGGCTCCCTGATCTAGAAGTCAAAGAAATCCGCTTTATTGGCCCTCAGGCACCTAGTTTCAAGAGGGGTTTCAGGACTGTTCAGGGCAGGGGTCCCAGGGACACTTTCGGGTAAGCAAGCGCTACCCCATACTTCCTAGTAAATATAGGGCTTCTAGAGAGTTATCCACAGGTAAAAATGTGCCCACAAAGGGCCGTTTTGAGCCCTGTTTCAGGGCTACAAAAGGGTAGAATTAGAGGGTTAGTTACCCCGGATTTAAGTCGTCTTACTGAAGACGCAGTCGTGAGGGCCTGACTCGATGAAATAGGAGCTGTACCCCGTATGACCGATTCGCAAAAAGGCTATGACGCCTCGAATATTCAAGTTTTAGAAGGTCTAGAGGCGGTGCGTAAACGCCCCGGTATGTACATCGGATCCACTGGACCTAGAGGTCTTCACCACCTTGTCTATGAAATCGTCGATAACGCTGTTGATGAGGCTCTAGCTGGCCACTGTAAGAACATTGACGTAGTCATCACTAAAGGCGGCTGGATCAAGGTTGCAGACGACGGCCGAGGTATCCCGGTCGATATGCACCCGGTTGAAAAGAAGCCAGCTGTTGAGGTTGTTCTAACCGTTTTGCACGCTGGTGGAAAGTTTGGTGGAGGTGGCTACGCAGTTTCTGGTGGTCTGCACGGTGTTGGAGCTTCAGTAGTTAACGCTCTTTCAACACAACTAAACGTAATTGTCGCCAGAGATGGTTTCATGTGGACCCAAAGCTACCTTGCAGGTGTTCCAACCGCTCCTTTGGCTAAGGGTAAAGTAGCAGACTTCACAG
>JACCDN010513953.1_pt1 | contig 29034 bp, 22 predicted proteins | sample 7441691 | NCBI WGS metagenome assembly JACCDN01 (sample SAMN15323439, study PRJNA562643) | freshwater metagenome | isolation source: river surface water | place: USA:Blue River Watershed | collected 2017-08-16 | reverse complement strand
TCACGCAGTCAATCACTAAAATCACGGAATCCACCGCTGTTAACGTACGATACGTATCTTCTGCGAAGTCCTTGTGACCCGGCGTATCCAGAATGTTGATTTTTAATTTATTGTATTCGAAGGTCATGACGGAAGTCGCCACCGAGATACCACGCTGACGTTCGATCTCCATAAAGTCAGACGTCGCGCCTTTCTTAATCTTGTTCGACTTTACCGCACCAGCTGTTTGGATCGCTCCCCCAAACAGTAGCAATTTCTCCGTCAATGTGGTTTTACCAGCATCGGGGTGAGAAATAATCCCAAAGGTTCTGCGTTTCGCAATTTCAGTTATAATCTGACTCATTCGTTCTTCATTAAAAATCAAGGTGCAAAATTACGCCAAAAATGGGGGAATTAAAAGGCAAAAAAAAGAGCCGGGGCTGTCGCCCCGGCTCTGCTTAACACAAAATGAGCATTACTCTCTCGTATTCAAGTGAGACTTAGGTCTGCCGTATAAGAAGTAAACCACTAATCCGAACAATAACCACGCAATGGCAAAGATTTGCGCTGTGCGGCCTAAATTCAAGATTAGGAAAGTATTTACTAAGATACCTAGTGGAGCAATGATGTTTAAGCCTGACACTTTGAATGGACGATCACGGTTAGGGTCTCTGAAACGAAGAATCCATACCGCTAAACATACCATCGTAAAGGCAAACAAGGTACCAAAGCTGGTCATATCACCTAACAAAGAAATCGGAGTGAAACCTGCTACCAATGAAACCACTGCACCTACTAAAATCGTTGACTTATAAGGTGTTTTGAACGTAGGGTGAACTTCTGCGAAGAACTTTGGCAATAAACCATCTTTCGCCATACCTAAGAACACACGTGTTTGACCTAACATCATTACTAACATTACGGACAATAAGCCTGCTGTCGCGGCTGCTGTGATCACAAATACCGCCCAAGGCTGACCTGCTACATCAAAAGCAAAGGCTACTGGTGCTTTTAACGCATCACCTGTAATGTCTTTGTAATTAATCATACCCGTTAACACCAAAGAAACCGCGATATACAATACCGTACAGATCAATAGAGACGCGATGATTGCGAAAGGCATATCTTTCTTCGGATTGATCGCCTCTCCCGCTTGTGTAGAAACGGCATCAAAACCGATATAAGCAAAGAAGATCGCCGATGCACCCGAGATGATACCACCCCAACCGTACGCTGGAAGCATTTCACCACTTTCGTGCTTCACTAAAGTCTCTTCTGGAATGAAGGGAGTCCAGTTCGCTACATCGATATAGAACGCACCCATAATGATTACAAATAAAATCACAGCTACTTTCAAGACTACGATCAAATTATTCGCGCTAGCTGCTTCTTTGATCCCTTTAACCAGAATCCAAGTCACAAACCAAACGATCACTAAAGCCGGCAAGTTAACCGCAGCACCACCGAAGGAAACGGGGTCATTCGTTAAATTCGCTGGCAAATGTATCCCGAAGAGATGGAGGAGCTTGTTAAAATACCCCGACCAACTCACGGCGACTGTCATCGCACCCATCGCATATTCGAGGATCAATCCCCAACCGATAATCCACGCAAATAACTCTCCTACTGTGCCGTATGCATAGGCATACGCACTACCTTCAACCGGTAACATCGCTGCAAACTCGGCATAACAAAGTGCCGCAAAAATACAGCCAATGCCCGCAATCACGAACGAAATAGCCAAAGCTGGACCCGCATGGTAATGCGCCGCTGTACCTGTTAAAACGAAAACTCCACCACCGATGATCGCACCGATACCGATCGCAGTCAAACTCCATTTACCCAATACACGCTTGAGCTCACTTTTTTGCATGTCTTGCTCAAACATATGCATGGGTTTCTTTCTCCAAATGCTGTTATTCATAGTCGTAAATTTATTTAATGAAAATAAAAATGCTGGTCACCTTTATGAGCAACCAGCACAAAAAACTATTTCTTTTCTTTCTTCGAAGTACCAAAGTCGATCACAATAGGCGCCGCCACGAAAATAGACGAATACGCTCCGAAAACAACCCCAATAAACATCGCGAAAGAGAAACCTCTTAACACGTCACCACCGAAGAACAATAACACCGTTACTACTAAGAATACCGTTGTTGCCGTCATTACCGTACGAGACATCGTATGGTTAATCGACTCATTGATCGTTTTGATCATCAATTCTTTGTTACCAAGATCCGCATCAAGACCAATCTCTTCACGAATACGGTCAAATACTACCACGGTATCATTAATCGAGTAACCAATCACAGTTAATACCGCTGCGATGAATACTTGATCCACTTCTAATTCGAAACCGAACAAACGAACGATACCTACCATGCCTAATACCACTAAGGTATCGTGAACCAAGGCAACAATACCACCTAATGAATATTGCCATTTACGGAAACGAATCAAGATGTAGATAAAGATTGCGATTAGCGCATAGAAGATAGACACAAATGATTGTGTCAAAATATCATCGGCCACTGTCGCTCCTACTTTCGACTCGGAAACCACTTTAGGTGCTTGAGCAGAGAACTGCTTCAATCCTGTTTCTAACGCCGTACGAACGGTATTATTTGCCGTGATCGACTCATCTTCGACTAAATAAGAAGTTGTTACTTTTAATTTCGTTGGACCGTTGAAAGTCTTCACTTCTACGCCTTTTCCACCAAAATCATCCGCTAACGCTTCTTTCACTTTATCTGTCGGAACCGCTTGATTGAATTCTACTACGTAAGAACGTCCACCTTTGAAGTCTACACCTAAGTTAAATCCGCCTTGCATAAATAAAACAATAGCACCTGCTGCAATTAATGCCCAAGAGAACCAGTATGAATACTTACGCTTTCCGATGAAGTCGAAGTTCATTCCTTTGAAAAGATCACGTGAGATGAATGTCTCAAAAGTCATTTCTTTCTCTTTACCAGCTTTGATCGCACGTTTCGCCATCCAATCCACTAAGATGTGTGAGATATAAACTGCTGTAAACACTGAAGTTACAAGACCGATACAAAGTGTAACACCAAAACCTTTCACAGAACCTGATCCGAAAATAATCAAGATCACACCGATCAAAATAGTTGTAATATTACCATCTAAAATCGCGCTCAAAGCCTTCTCATAACCTAGGTTAATCGCGTCTAGTAATCCTTTCCCTTTGCGTAATTCCTCGCGAATACGCTCGTTAATCAATACGTTTGCATCGACCGCCATACCGAGTGTTAACACGATACCTGCGATACCTGGAAGGGTTAAAGCCGCTTGGATTTGGACTAAAACACCTGCAATAAAGAAGACGTTAAAGAACAAGGCTAAGTTCGCCATCCAGCCTGGAGTACCATAGTAACCGATCATGAATATGATCACTAATAACAAGCCTAAAGCCATCGACATATATCCTTGATTAATCGCCTCAGCACCTAAAGAAGGACCTACGAAGGCATCTTCTACGATACGAGTTGGAGCCGGTAATTTACCTGCTTTCAATACGTTCGCTAAGTCTTTCGCCTCCTCTACTGTGAAGCTTCCTGAAATCGAAGAACGACCACCTGGAATCTCCCCATTAATAACTGGCGCAGAATACACATAACCATCTAAAACGATCGCGATACGACGTCCGATATTCGCACCTGTTAAGTTTTTCCAAATACGAGCACCCGTTCCGTTCATCGACATCGTTACTTCAGCGCGACCCGCTTGATCGAAATCTTGCGCCGCATCCGTGATTACATCACCCTCTAATGGAGCTGATTGGCCTTCACCTTTTTTCAAAGCTTCTAATGCTAAGATTTCATCGCCATTTTTCGCTGGAATTCCTTTCGCCGCCCAAGCAAACGTTAAGTTCGCAGGGAACATCGCTTTAACTTCTGCACGCGCAAATAAAGCGTTCACACGAGCCGTATCTTTTACATACACACCGATGTTATTTCCTAAAGGCAAGAACAACTTCGTTAATGCAGAACCTGCAGACGTATCTGCCTTCGCTTTACCAGAATCTTTCGTTGCTGGAGCTGCAGCTAATTTGTTTGCCAAAGCATTCGCTGCCGTATCCTTCGCCGCCGGAGCCGCTGCTGGTGCAGCCGCCACTGGTGCTTTTGCTTCTCTATCCAATAAGGCGCCTAACGCATTTAAGCCTCCGCCATATTCATTCAATTCATAGCACTCAACGAATTCTAATTTCGCCGCACCTGATAACAATTTACGTGCACGCTCTGGGTTCTCCACACCTGGTAATTCTACCTGGATGCGGTTTGTACCTGGAAGTCGTTGGATGTTCGGGTTAGCTACACCGAATTTATCGATACGCGCTTGGATGATCTTGTAAACGCGATCTACCGCACCGTCGATCTCTGCATCGATCACCTTCTTTACTTGCGAATCAGTTGATGTAGACGAGATTTTACCGCGGTTCACAGAATTAGCAAATACGGATGCCAAAGTTTGGTTAGGAGCCGCCTTCGCAAATTCTTCGTAGAACAATTCGTTAAACGATTGTGTCGAAGTCGCTTGAGCCGCACCTGCCGCTGCTAATGCTTTCTCAAATGCTGGATCATTCGACTTTCCTGATAATGCACGCAAGATCTCCGCTGGAGAAACCTCTAAAACCGCGTGCAAACCACCTTCTAAGTCAAGACCTTTTTGCAACGCATACTGAGTCACTTCTTGTAACGTATATCCAATATATACGGGTTGTTTCCAAAGAGAATCAATGAAATGTAAACGCTTTGCTGCATCTATTTTGCCATCCGCCGTAGTGGCATACTTGATCGCTTGTTCTTTTAATTGATTAGACTTCCACGTAAACGATAGGAAGAATATACATAAGGCTGAAATAATCGTAGACAGCCAAATAATGGCACTTTTGTAACGCATAACTTTAAATTAAATGGTAAATGATAAATTGTAAATGGTAAATGGTGAGTAGTAAATGGTGAATGTATCCTCCGGACTTCGGACTAAATCCCTTCGGACTCATTTCCTCCGGACTTCGGACTACCTCACTTCGGACTAATCCCCTCCGGACTTCGGACTAATTCCCTTCGGACTCACTTCCTCACGGCGCCAGAGTGGCGATAAATTGGGTAAATAAAATTCGTAAGAATTGCGTACGATGAGTGAATGTAGGCAATTTAATGGCTTGCATCGAGCGCGCTACGAAGAATTCCGTAGGGCTTGTGAAGCTCCAATCTTGTGGAAAATCGAGTTGGAGGTTGGTAGCAGATTGATAAACGTTCTGCTCTGCCTTGACAATCGTTTGCTTAGAAGTCTTCTCTGTTTTTACTGCACCTGTTTCTACTGCGAACAGCGAAATAGGCTCAGCCACGAGCCAAAATAGCACGGGGATAAACAGAATCAGATGAGATATTTTAACCTTCTTTTGCATTGTGGGTAGCAAAAATAGGATATTTTTCTTAGAAATCAATTCTACGGGTAATTTTCGTAATTTTGGGGCATTAATACCGCCACATGTTTTCATACATAGAACCAGCTTATGTTCGCGCCTTCATTCAGTCTGCCCTTCGGGAAGATATTGGTGAAGGAGATCACACCTCCCTTTCTACTGTGCCAGCAGAGGCAACAGGCACCGCTGAATTAAAAGTAAAAGACAGAGGGGTATTAGCTGGTGTGGAACTAGCTCAAGCTATTTTCAAAGAAGTAGATCCTGCACTAGTAGTGAAGGTTTTTATCACAGATGGAGCCTGGATTGAGCCAGGACAAGTCGTTTTAGAGGTAAGTGGATCTTCTCAATCCATTTTAAGAGCAGAGCGTTTAGTCCTGAATTGCATGCAGCGCATGTCTGGAATTGCGACCTACACACGTTCTTTGGTTAACATCTTAGAAGGTACCCGAGCGAAGTTATTGGATACGAGAAAGACGACCCCTAATTTCCGTTTGGCAGAAAAATGGGCCTGCAAAATAGGTGGAGCGGTAAATCACCGCTACGGTTTATTCGATATGATTTTGATCAAAGACAATCATGTGGATTTCGCGGGAGGAATTAAAGCAGCTTTAGACAAAGCGTTCAGCTATAATAAGACCTTGGCGAAACCGCTCGATGTTATGATCGAAGTGAGAAATGAAACTGAATTAGATGAAGTGCTGGCGATAGGCGGGGTAAAACGAATCATGTTAGATAATTTTACACCGGATCGCCTCCGCGATGCGATTCGCAAAATTAACGGTCGCTTCCCTACGGAAGCGTCTGGTGGAATCAATGAAAAAACACTCCGCGCTTATGGCGAAACAGGAGTAGATTTTATATCCGTGGGGGCTTTAACCCACCAAGTGAAGAGTTTAGATTTAAGCCTCAAAGCGAAATGAATTTAACCGAAGAAGCAACCTCTGTGGGCTACATTGCCCGTTCTACCCCTAAAGGAGTGGAATTAATCACTGAAATCCAGCGTCTTAAAAAGGAGAAAAACGCCGTGATTTTAGCGCACTATTATGTAGATGGTGAAATCCAAGAACTAGCGGATTACGTGGGTGATAGTTTGGGATTATCTCAGGCAGCAGAAAAAACAGAGGCAGATTTAATCGTCTTCTGTGGTGTTCATTTCATGGGTGAAACGGCGAAAATCTTGAATCCTTCGAAAAAAGTGGTGGTGCCTGATTTCAACGCAGGTTGCTCCTTAGCAGATTCGGTTCCGGTGGCTGAATTTGCGGCTTTGAAAGCCAAACATCCCAATGCAATAGTGGTTTCCTATATCAACTGTTCAGCTGATATCAAGGCAATGACAGACATCATTTGTACCTCCTCGAATGCAGTTCAAATCGTGGAATCTATTCCGGCTGATCGCGAAATCATCTTTGCTCCAGACGCGAACTTAGGTCGCTATGTAGCTCACAAGACGGGACGCGAATTGATACTTTGGGAAGGGGCCTGTATGGTGCATATCGACATTTCTTTGGAAAAATTAGCCGTATTAAAGCAAGAATATCCGGATGCCTTGTTAATCGCACACCCGGAATGCAAGGAAGTGATTTTGAAAGAGGCGGATTATGTAGGTTCGACGACGGCACTATTGAAATTTGTTGAGACATCGCCTAATTCGACATTCATCGTGGCGACCGAGGCCGGAATCTTGCACAAGATGAAGCAATCTGTTCCGCACAAGCACTTGATTCCAGCGCCTGCAAACGAACAAAATACCTGTGCCTGCAGCGAGTGTCCGTACATGAAGATGAATACGTTAGAGAAATTGTATAACGCCTTGTATTACGAGTTGCCTGAAATCCATTTAGCCGAAGAAACACGCGTTCCTGCCTACAAGGCTTTGAAAGCGATGCTAAACATTTCTGCTTAGTCGTTTAATTCGAAAACGGCTTCGATTTCTACCGGAATATTATCTGGCAAAGACCCCATTCCCACTGCGGAACGAACACCGATGCCATTTTCTTCTCCCCAAACTTGGGCGAACAATTCACTACATCCGTTGATGACATAGGGATGACGCAAGAAATCGTCCGTGGCATTGACCATACCTAAGACTTTGATAACGCGTTTAATGCGATTAAGGGATCCTAATTGCGCTTTTAAAGTCGCCAAAATCGCTAACCCCACCTGGCGTGCCGCTAATTTGCCTTCCTCAATATCTAGATCTACCCCAATGCGACCGATGATCAATGATCCATCCGTCTGAACCGTGCCATGTCCTGATACATAGTAGAAATGATCCACTTGTAAACCCGGTTTGTAAACGCCTAATGGTTTAGGAGCTGGTGGAAGAGTTAGGCCTAAGGACGCAAAGTTTTCTTCTGGACTAGTTTTTGCCATGTAATTGTCTGATTATTTCGGAGATTAAGCCGGTCCAACCTGTTTGGTGGTTCGCGCCTAATCCTTTTCCGGTATCTCCATCGAAATATTCGAAGAAGAGGTGAGAGTCTTTAAAATGTGGGTCCTGGAACTTCTTGTAGTCGCCATACATCGGCGTTTTACCATCTTTACCAGGTACGAACATAGCGAGTAAACGCTCAGATACCCCACGAGCGGCCTCTTTAATGTTCATCATTTCCCCGGAATTAGTAGGGAATTCTACCTCGTAATCCGATCCATAATAGTCAGAGAACTTCGATAAGGAATCTAAAATCAAATAGTTCATTGGGAACCAAATAGGTCCGCGCCAGTTCGAATTTCCTCCAAACATATCGCCCGTCGACTCTGCCGGAGTATAATCTACCTGCAGCGTACCGCCTTCGTAGGTAAATTTGTAGGGGTTTTCTTTGTGGTATTTTGACAAGGTACGAATGCCAAAATCAGATAAGAATTCAGTCTCATCGAACATTCGCTTCATAATCATCTTCATCCGATGGCCCCGCAAAATTGAAAGCAATCGACTCTCCCCTTTTCCGGGTTCATACCAACGCGAAATCAAATTCGCTAGGTCCGGTCGATTAGCTAACACCCATTCCACCCGGCGTTTGAAGGCGGGTAATTTCTCTAACATCTCGGCGGTCAACGTTTCTACGGCAAATAATGGAATCAATCCTACCATCGAGCGCACCTTTAATAGTTCGGCTGACCCATCTTCCTTATGCAACATGTCATAATAGAACTGATCGTCCTCATCCCACAGATTCAATTTATCTCCACCGATGGATTGCATCGCACCGGCGATGTGCAAGAAGTGCTCGAAAAATTTCGAGGCCATATCTTGGTAGACAGGATTTTCAATAGCGATTTCACAGGCTATGCGCAACATGTTCAAACTGTACATGGCCATCCAACCTGTTCCATCGGCTTGCTCTAAGTGGCCGCCGGTAGGTAATTGAGCAGAGCGATCGAACACACCGATGTTATCCATTCCTAAGAATCCACCACCAAAAATATTATTTCCGTTATCATCTTTTAAGTTCACCCACCAGGTAAAATTCAATAATAATTTATGGAAAATACGCTCTAGGAATACGATATCCCCTTTTCCGCCATTCATTTCTTTATCGATCTCGTAGACTTTCCAGGTTGCCCAGGCATGTACGGGGGGATTCACGTCGGAGAAAGACCATTCGTAGGCCGGGATTTGGCCGTTCGGGTGCATGTAGTATTCGCGGAGGATAACGGCTAGTTGTCTTTTGGCAAAATCAGGATCTAATCTGGCCAAAGGCAGGGTATGAAAGGCTAAGTCCCAAGCCGCAAACCACGGGTACTCCCACTTATCCGGCATAGACAAGATATTAGCCGCATACATATGCCTCCAAGTGCTGTTACGACCATTTTTACGACTCGCATCCGGCTTCGGCATGGACGGGTCACCTTTAATCCACTCGAATACATTATAATAATACCACTGCTTGGTCCACAGCATCCCAGCATAAGCCTGACGTTGTAGGGAGCGTAAATTATCGTCTTCAATACCTTTCTGCAATTCTGCATAGAATTGATCTGCATCAATGATTCGGTCTTCGAAAATTTGGTCAAAATCAGCGAAAGGATCCCTGTGCGTCACATTACTCAATCGTAAACGATACACTTTCTTGCCTCCTGCTGGAATTTTGTCCGTGTATTTTACGGACGCTTTCGTCCCGATGTGATTCGGGTTAACCGCATGCTTATTCTTATTAACAACGTATTCGTTAATCCCATCTTTCGTAAAATGAGACAGATTATCAGAGTTATGTAAGCGCTGAAAATTGGACTCGTTATCACAGAAAAGAAACTCGTCCGCGTCTTCAGCATATAATTTAAATCGACCGACCACGCGGTGGTCTACCTCGATGAAAGAATTGCCTACTCCCGTTAAAAGTGGTTTATAATTATACTTTTCATAGCCCCAGCACCAGGTATTTCGGTACCATATGGTGGGCAAAACCGTGATGGGTGCCGCCACTTTGGAACGATTCTCTACGGTTACTTTGATCAGAATATCTTGTTCATCCGCCTTCGCATACTCCATGGAAATATCGAAGTATTCATTATTGTCAAAAATACCCGTATCCAATAGCTCGTATTCTGGCTCTTTCCGGTTACGCTTTTGCGATTCGTCGATTAGTTTTTGGTAAGGAAAGGTTTGCTGTGGATACTTGTACAGCATTTTTTGATAGGAGTGCGTAGGCGTCGAATCCAGGTAATAATATAATTCTTTCACGTCCTCCCCGTGATTGGATTCCGCACCAGTAAGTCCGAAAAACCGCTCTTTTAAAATATGATCTCGGTGGTTCCAAAAAGCAAACGCAAAGCAAACATGTTGTTTATTATCAGAAATGCCCCCGATTCCTTCTTCACCCCAGCGATAGGCTTTCGAACGCGCCATATCGTGTGTTATCGTACCCCAAGCATTTCCATGAGCTGAATAATCCTCTCTCACCGTTCCCCATTGACGTTCTGTCAAATAGGGACCCCATTTTTTCCAACCTTTATTATCGTTCCGTAATTGTAATCGTGCGCGCTCCGCTCCCAATCCTGACATAGTAAATGTTTAATGTATAATTTCTTAACTTAGGTATAAATGCAATGACCAATTTACGTAAATTGCCTCTAAAATCATCAAATTCACTATGAAAAAACTCCTCTATTTGTGCCTAGTCTTGTCTTTTTTCTCTTGTAAAAAGTCAGATCAACCCTCTTCCGAATTAGCCAAAATCGTAGGCGACTACTACGAAGAGCAATTAAAACTCAATCCAACTGCTGCGACAGCAAACGGCGACAATCGCTACAACGATCAGTTAAACATCGATTTTACGGATAGTCACCGAGCCTTAGTTAAAGAACTGCTAGAAAAATATCAAAAATCACTAGCCGCACTTAATCGGTCAGACTTGAATGCAAACGATCAAATCACTTACGATTTATTGACACGCGACATTAAATTAGGTTTAGAAGGTTTGACTTACCCAGATAACTTGACCCCTTTAAACCAATTCTACGGTTTTCACTTAACCTTTGCACAATTAGGCTCGGGTCAAGTGATGCAGCCATTCAAGACGGTGAAGGACTATGAAAACTGGGGAAAACGCATGAAAAAAGGCGTTGCCTACTTAGATTCATCGATTGTTTATTTCCGTAGAGGAATGAAAGAGGGTTATGTATTGCCAAAAGCTTTGGTGGTTAAAATGATCCCTCAATTTACATCGTTCGCGGTGAAAGATGTAAAAGAATCGACCTTCTATGGTCCATTGAAGCAATTTCCAGCAGACTTTTCTGAGGCGGATAAAAAGCGTTTTACCGCAGAATACACAGCCGCCATTGAAAAAGAAGTCATTCCTGTTTATGCTCGTTTAGCCGCTTTTTTACAAGACGAGTATTTGCCTAAGGCCCGCACGAGCACCGGAATTAGTGCAGTGAAAAATGGGTCAGCCTATTATCAGTTCCTCATCCGTGTCTTAACAACGACAGACAAGCCAGCTGACGAAATCTACCAAACAGGTTTAAGCGAAGTAAAGCGCATTAGAACCGAAATGGAGAAAACGAAGAACGCTGTAGGTTTCAAAGGAACCTTAGCTGAATTCTTCGAACACATGAAGTCGGACCCGAAATTCTATCCATACAAAACGCCAGCTGAAGTAATAGCTGCCTTCCATGCGATTCACAAAAAGATGGAGCCGTCGTTGAAAACGATGTTTGGTCGTGTGCCTAAAACTCCTTTTGAGGTTCGTCAAACTGAAGCTTTCCGTGCTGCCTCGGCATCTGCGGAGTACTTCCAAGGTTCAGAAGATGGAACCCGTCCAGGAATTTTTTATGTACCTATTTTGGACGCCAAAAAATTCAATTTAACCTCTGGAATGGAAAGCTTATTCTTACACGAAGCCATCCCAGGCCACCACTACCAAATTAGTTTGCAACAAGAGAATGCAGATCTACCTAAGTTCCGCCGCTTCGGAGGTAACTCGGCTTATGCGGAAGGATGGGCACTTTACACAGAAAGCTTAGGAAAAGAATTAGGCCTTTATACGGATCCTTACCAATATATGGGGGCATTAGGTGACGAAATGCACCGCGCGATTCGTCTAGTTGTAGATGCAGGAATGCACACGAAAAATATGACTCGGGAAGAAGCGATTAAGTATATGATGGATAACGAACCATTGAGCGAAGAAGGTACTGTTGCCGAAATCGAGCGCTATATGGCAATTCCAGCCCAAGCTCTAAGCTACAAAATAGGTGCCTTAAAGATCCGCGAGATTCGCGATCGCTTAACGAAAGAAATGGGCCCTAAATTCAAATTGTCTGATTTCCACGACGAATTGTTAAAGGATGGAAATATGCCATTAGATGTCTTAGAGACTAAAATGAATGCTTGGGCAGCTTCCCTAAAATAATGCAATTAACGACTACCTTTCCCATACCTACAGCACCTTCACTCTTGAATCATCGGAGCAAGGTGCTGACGATGGGTTCTTGTTTTGCGGCCTCGATGGGTGCTCGACTAAGTCAATTGCCTCTAGGGGTGATGTGTCAGCCTTTTGGGACTTTATTCCATCCTTTTTCGATAACACACGCGCTTTCTGGTGTCGTATCAGAGGAGGTTTATGAGCAAAATGGGTATTTTTTGCATCCGGATTACCATTCGGTTTTTACGGCCACTACTTCAGATGAATTGCTGGAGGATGTGCGATCAGTAGCCGGCGAAGTGTCGGACTTTATCGCTGGTGCGGACTTTCTACTCCTTACCTGGGGAACATCATTTAGTTATTTTGACAAATATCTAAATAAATCAGTAGCTAACTGCCACAAGATGCCAGCAGATCGTTTTGAAAAGAGACTTTCGACTGCAGAAGAGATAGTAACTGACTTTTACTCTCTTATCTCTACTCTCCCCTCTACGACCCAAGTCGTTTTAACCGTTTCCCCCGTCCGCCACACAAAAGATGGCATACCCGAAAATCAGGTTTCTAAATCGACCCTACGCTTAGCGGCTGATAGGGTTGCTAAACAATTCGAAAACGTGCATTATTTTCCAGCCTATGAAATTATGCTGGATGAATTGCGGGACTATCGCTTCTATGAGACAGATATGATTCACCCGAACCAGCAGTCACAAGACTATATTTGGGAGCGATTTAAGGCTGCTTACTTTGATAGTGAGTTACTTAGTATTTCCAAAAAGTGGGATTCCATTTACCGAACATTGGGACACAGGCCTCATCCTGCGAAATTAATTGATCATCGTCGGGTGTTAGAGGTGCTTTTGGCAGAACTAAATGAAGAAAAATACCTAGAAATTGATACGTGCAAAATCGCCGAATACGTCGCGCATGAAATAAAAAACACCTATATTTGAGGTTTGAAAAGGAAAAGAGATTCATGGGAGAATTAAGCGTAAGCAAAGAGATTATATTAGGTGCCCTGAGTACCGTTCAAGAACCAGATCTGAAGAAGGATCTAGTGACCTTGAACATGATTAAGGACGTCGAACTAGGCGTAGGTGAAGTTCGTTTCACGGTCGTTTTAACGACTCCTGCCTGCCCACTAAAAGAGAAGATTAGAAAAGATTGCGAGAATGCGATTCACAATTTAGTGCATCCAGACTTAAAAATCGTCATCAACATGACAGCTGAAGTCACTTCCTTGACTTCAAAAGACCCTCTTATCCCAGGTGTTAAAAACGTGATTGCCGTAGCATCTGGCAAAGGTGGTGTCGGTAAATCAACTGTAACGGCGAACTTAGCCATGGCTTTGAAAAATGCCGGCGCTAAGGTCGGAATTCTCGATGCTGATATTTCTGGACCATCGATTCCCGTGATGTTTGGCGCGGAGGATTTACAGCCTTTAGTAACGGAAGTGGATGGAAAGAACCGTATTCAACCGATCATGCAATATGGCATCAAGATGATCTCCATGGGCTTTTTAGCTCCGAGCGAAAGTCCAGTGCCTTGGAGAGGTCCTATGATGACGCAAGCTTTACGTCAGTTTTTTGGTGATACTAACTGGGATGAATTAGACTATTTATTAATCGATCTTCCTCCGGGAACTTCCGATATACATTTAACGCTCGTTCAATTAATTAAATTAACTGGTGCGGTGATCGTAACGACTCCTCAAAAAGTCGCGCTATCTGATGCTAGTAAAGGCTTGGCTTTCTTTAAACAAGCCGGAATCAACGTACCTCTACTAGGTTTAGTAGAAAATATGGCCTATTTCACGCCGGCTGAATTGCCTAATAACAAATACTATTTGTTTGGCAAGGATGGCGGAAAGCAACTGGCAGAAAAATATGCGGTTCCTTTCTTAGGAGAGGTTCCTTTAATTCAGGCGATTCGTGAAGCAGGTGATGAAGGAAAACCGATAGCCTCTACCCAAGGACCTAGTGCCGATGCCTTTGCATCGATTGCCGCTAATTTAGCCCAACAAGTAGCCATCTCGAACGCAAAAAATCAAGCCTCTTAATATGGAAAATCACCCACTACATGCTCGCATTCAAACAGCGTTAGACAGTATTCGACCCTATTTAGTGGCAGACGGAGGCAATGTAGAAGTTGTTGAAATCACTCCCGATAATGTACTTAAACTAGCATTAACGGGTAATTGCCAATCCTGCAATATGTCCACCATGACCTTTAGAGCAGGCGTAGAAGAGGCCATTCGCAGAGATGTCCCAGAGATTACAGCAGTAGAAGAAGTAAAACCCTAATAGGCACATGATGCGGATAGGAATATTTTTTGGCGGCCCCGCGCGTGAACGGGAAATTAGTTTTTTAGGAGGCAAAACAGCGATGGCCCACCTAAATAAGGCATTGTTTCAGCCTATCCCCGTTTTTGTGGATAGCTTAGGCAACTTTATTTTGATCAAGGAAGAGTTGATTTTCGAAGATTCAATTCGTTCTTTTTACCCGCCTAAGCGCCTTCAAACCGCTCCATTCAACGTATATATTGAATCTTTGCCTGAGGCAGATGCAACTTCCTTACTAGCAGAGGTCGGGACGATCATTCAACCTGCTGAATTTTCAAAGCACTTTGACTTTGCATTCATCGCGATGCATGGCCCAGGTGCAGAAGACGGAAGTATTCAAGGCCTTTTAGAATGGTATAATATTCCCTATTCAGGACCTGGTGTTCTGGGATCTGCCATCGGTATTGATAAGGCTAAACAAAATGAATGGCTCCAGAAATCCGTCGGATTAGAAAAGAAATTCTTCGTTCTTCAACGGGAAGATTATACGAAATACGGAAGAGAAACCCTTTTTGAGCAAGTTAAGAAGGAAATTGGTATTCCTTTTGTGGCCAAAGCTCCACACCAAGGTTCTTCCATCGGTCTTGCCTTTGTAAAAGAAGACAATCTAGAAATATTCGATAAAGCCATCAAGAAATGTCTTTTTATCGATGAAATCTACCGCGAAGATTGGTTACAATTAACCGAGGATGACCAAGTTGATTTGTTGCAAAAAATGGTCAACCTCGACGAAGGAATTGGATTCCCAGTCGTGTTCCAGAAACAAGTATACTACCATCCTTCGGACTTATTAACCGCCCTTAGAGAGTATTTCACCCACACGGTGACGAAAGCAAGTATTCAATCGATTCATTCAGAGGATGCAATTTTACTCGAATCCTTTGTAAACGGAAACGAATTCAGTTGCGGCGTGATTCAAACTCCATCGGGTAAGGCTGTGGCCCTTCCGCCTACCGAAATCGTCACCGACGACTCTGTAGAGGTGTTTGATTTTAATGCCAAATACAAATCGAAATTAACGCGCAAGCGCATTCCAATGCACGCGAGCTTAGCGCATCTTCAAGTGATTCAAGCGCAAGTGAAACAGGCTTTTGAGGACTTAGGTTTTGGCGTTTGTACCCGTATCGATGGATTTTTGGATGCGAACGGCGTGGTCGTTTTACACGACCCTAACACGATTCCGGGGATGTCCCCAAGCTCATTAATCTTCAAGCAAATGGCCGAAATCGGGCTTAATGTAACAGATTCATTAACCTATTTCATCCGCCAATCTATCCGCGAGCGATTAAGAACAGGTAAAAATTATTATTTCCTGAATCAACAATTAAAGGCCCTAGACGAAGCCATTGCCGCTTCTTTAAAGGCAAAAGCGGAACGTGAAGTTCGAGTTTTAGAGATTAGCGGCGCCAATGATGAAGCCTTAGAAGCAAGCTTCCAGGCTGTAAAAAGTCAAGCAGCTGAACTTGCTGCACTGGGCACCGAAAACTTTGTCGTATGCACTCCTTTGGAAATAGAAGAAGGCGAAACTCTACTTAATTTGCACGCTGCACATATAGGAAAAGATTCCGCTAAAGAAATGCTAGAAGCCATCAAAACTGGCGTCCACCCATTGATTGCCCACACGCGCCAGACTGCTATCGAAATCACTAAATTCTACACAAATGTCTAATACGGAACTGAATCCCTTGCAATATCCAATCGGGAAATACAAAAATCCAGAGGTCATTACCCCTGCAATAAGAGCCGATTGGATCAAAATTATCGCTTCTACACCCGATGATTTAGCCGCTTTGTTAAAGGATGTAGACGAAACCTTATTAGAAAAACCTTACCGTGAAGGCGGCTGGTCAGCTCGTAAAGTGATTCATCATTTGATGGACAGTCACATGAACAGCTACATCCGTTTCAAAATGGCACTTACAGAGGACAATCCGACCATCAAACCTTACGATGAGAATGACTGGGCTGTGATGCCAGACGGCAACGAAGCGCCTATTGAGTGGTCCATTCAAGGCCTACGCTACATCCACTTACGCTGGGTATACTTGATGGAAACTTTGAAAGAAGAAGATTGGAAAAAGACCTACCTACACCCGGAAAGAGGGATTACCTATACGATGGATAAGGTGTTGGGGATATATGCGTGGCATTGTACGCACCATCTTCGTCACATCGCTTCGGTGCTGTAGAGAGGAGAGTAGAGAGTATAGATTAGAGATTATAGAGTAGAGATTTAAAGCATAAAGCACAAAGAATAAAGCATAAAGTTGGTATAAAAAAAGGGGCTGATGCCCCTTTTGTATGCGTTAGATACATTAGCTCTCTAGATAGAAAAAACATTCAAAATTCACAAAATCATTTCGTAGGACGATTTTAGAATTTTGAATTTTTTTTCTTATTCCACGGCGCCGTCGTATTCACCCCCATCTGTACCGCTAGCGCAATCATCAACAGCGTAAAAAGAATTAACACCCAGCGAAAGATCTTTTGATTTTTGTTCATAGTTGATGCGTGATGGTGGCTGAAGCTTTGGTAATTTCTGACCAAGAATTTAATCCATTAAATTGCAAAGATACACATCCGGCTGTTTCCATTTGAATCATCTCGCCGGATAAATAAGAGGCTAAATAAGAGATAGAAGGATTGTGAGCGACTAAGTATAAAACGGGCTCCGTGCGCTTTGCGATTTCAGTCAAATAATCTGGGCCGCTTGAGATGTACCAAAATTCCGATAACTCAAAATCTGAGAAGGGCTTACCTAGCAATTCTGCAGTTTCCCGCGTTCGAATGGCATCCGAAATCAACCAAAATCCAGCTGGAAATTGCTTCAAATGCATCCATTCCCCTAAAAGAAGTGCTTCTTCAATACCTCTTTCCGAGAGATGTCTACCTTTATCCTCTTCGGTATGTGGGCCCGCATGAGCGTGGCGAATGAGTATGAGCTCCATTATTCGAAGTCTTCAGCGGTTAATAAAGGAAATTTACCTGATTTGTGTTCGGCTCCCATTTTTACATAGTGTGGTGGGCCAAATTTCAAGCGATTAATCTGATCTTCATTTAGAGTCTTTACCACTTTAGCTGGAGTTCCTAACACGAGTGAGTAATCCGGGATTTCCATTCCTTCTGTGACAAGGGCATGGGCGCCGATGAGGCAAAACTTGCCCACTTTGGCCCTATTTAAAACCGTTGCTTGCATCCCTACTAAACTACCCTCACCTATTTCAGCCCCATGCACAATGGCACCATGGCCTACAGTTACGCGTGCACCGATAATCGTTTTATCTCCTTCATCAGCATGCAGGACGGCATTATCCTGAATGTTACAACCTTCACCTAAATGTATTTCCTCCACATCCGCGCGAATTACAGCGCCATACCAAATTGAAACATCTTTGGAGATGAAAACACGGCCTATCACGCTGGCCGTAGGTGCAATAAAAATAGCCATCTTGTTTTATTTTATTGGCCAAATATACCTTAAATTGCGAGTCTATGAAAGAATTCTACGAATTTGCGCTTTGGCAAAATAAAGATCACATCGCTTCGATCGGATGTGGATATGGCTGGTGGGAGGTTAGTCTTTGCCTTCACTATCCCGTAATGAAAATGGCATTTGTAGACCCCTTAGTAGACAAAGACGACATAGCGGAAAGCATCGAATACTTTACAGAAAAAACTGGATTGAAATGGCAAACGGAGGTCGAATTAAATCCTGAAACGCTACAAAATAATGACCAAATATGGATCTTCAACGCCTGGCATGAATTCGAGAACCGAACAGAAATGCTTACAAAAATATACAAGGCCTTAAACGATGGCGGAATTGTCATCATGGAAGAAGAAGTCTCCAAAGTAGAGCGATTGCAGCACGAAGGATGTGGGAAAGACTTGTTTTTCGAAAAGGAGATAATCGAAGAATATAAACAGGCTGGCTTGCACCATCTAGCTACACAGACGAAAGACGAAGTAGCCGTTTACCTCAAATTTCGAAAATGAAAGCCGTTTTTTAGCTTAAATAAAAACCTTTTCGCAAATTTGCAGCGGAATAAAATACACATGTCAACAATCGAACGTCCCTTTATTATCGGTATCACAGGAGGTAGCGCCTCAGGTAAAACCCTCTTTTTAAGCCGATTAATGGAGCAGTTCAAAACGGATGACATTTGCCTTTTATCCCAAGATAATTACTACCGCCCCATAGAGCATCAGACGAAGGATCACAACGGAATCGAGAACTTCGATCTACCAGGTGCCATAGACGACAAAGCTTTTGCGGCTGACATCGAACGTTTACGAAATGGCGAGGTAGTGAGTCGATTAGAGTACACCTTCAATAACACGGAAAAGGTGCCGGACATGTTGCATTTTCATCCCCGCAAAATCTTAGTGGTGGAAGGGATTTTTGTGTTTCACTTCCCGGAAGTAGCCCAACTCTTGGACCTAAAAATCTTCATCGACGCACAAGATAAAATTAAATTGAAGCGCAGAATTAAACGTGATAATGAAGAACGCGGTTACGATTTACAAGATGTGATGTACCGCTGGAAATACCATGTAAAACCAACTTACGAAGAGTATATCCGACCTCACAAACGCAGCTGTGACATTGTGATTCCTAACAATCACCACTTCGAAAAAGGATTAGATGTAATCGTTTCTTACCTAAAGAATCAGATCTAGGTTGTAGTGCAAGCCTTTGTTTTCCCGTTGCGCACGTGCGTGTTTGATAATCAAATACGCTACATTAATCATATTTCTTAATTCACATAAAGGCACCGTAATTTTCGATTGGCGATACAATTCTTCGTGCTCTAAGTAGATTAATTCAAGGCGATCATAGGCGCGTTTCAAACGGCGATCTGTCCGAACAATCCCTACATAATTCGACATAATCGACTCCAATTCGCGGGTCATTTCGGTCACTAATACCATCTCTTCTGGATGCCGAGTTCCGTCATCATTCCAGGATGGAATACCTTTTGGCAAAACTTGTGTCCCATACTCTTCGATTGATTTTTCAAAAGCACGATGTGCGTACACAATCGCTTCTAAGAGTGAATTCGATGCCAAACGATTTGCACCGTGCAAGCCCGTAAACGAACACTCGCCAGCAGCGTAAAGATTTTCGATATTGGTTTGGCTGTATTCATTTACGATAATTCCACCACATAAATAATGTTGAGCAGGAACCACCGGAATCATTTCCTGAGACATATCAATTCCCAATACCTTCAGGCAATGATTGTAAATCATCGGAAAATGCTGCAGAATTTCTTCTTTCGGAATGTGGCGCGTATCTAAAAATACATGATCCGTTCCATTCTTTTTCATCTCCGAGTCAATCGCTCTTGCTACGATATCACGGGGAGCTAAAGAGAGGCGAGTGTCATACTTTTCCATGAAAGTCGATCCGTCCTGGTTCTTCAAAATCCCTCCATGTCCACGAACAGCTTCCGAAATCAAAAAGGAAGGTTTCTTGCCTGGATTGTAAAGTGCTGTAGGGTGAAATTGAATGAACTCCATTCCTTGAACGAAGGCTTTAGCCCGGTAGGCCATCGCGATTCCATCCCCAGTAGCGATTGTTGGATTTGTTGTCGATTGATAAACTTGACCAATTCCACCCGTAGCTAACAAGGTGGTTTTACCTAAAAAGGTTTCAATTTTATTCGTCTTGAGATTCAAGACATATACTCCAAAACACTTCTTACCCGGCGTGTCTTTCGTTACTTTCTCGCCTAAATGGTGCTGAGTAATTAAGTCAACCGCAAAATAATGTGTGAAAAAATCCACGCTTTTAAAGGACTTTACTTTTGCTAATAGTGCCCTTTCAATTTCATTTCCAGTGGAATCCTTGTGGTGCAAAATGCGCTTATCCGAATGGCCTCCTTCTTTAACCAAATCGAAACTACCGTCTGCTTGGCGATCAAATTCTGTACCATATTCAATCAATTCCTTGAGGCGTTCAGGCGCCTCTTTGACCACGATTTCTACCACCTTTCTGTCGCTCACAAAGTCGCCTGCGACCATAGTATCATCGATGTGTTTCTCAAAAGAATCTGCAGTATCCCAAACCGTTGCAATCCCACCTTGCGCATATTTCGTGTTCGTTTCTTCGGCCACGGTCTTCGTAATCAAGGCAATTTTAATGGGGATTTGGCGTTGTTGAAAATAGTCCGCCACTTTTACCGTGTAGGATAATCCTGCAATTCCAGAACCAATGACAATAAAGTCGTATGTAGGCATAGGTAATAAATATGGCTTGCAAATTAATCAAAAAGAGCCTTCAAACCGAAATCTGAACTTTATTTTGTAATTTTGCACCATTAAAATTTATAAACCCTTAAAAATCAATTTATAACAAATGGAACAATCGCCTAGTAACAATTCAAAAACTGCCCTAATTGTCTTAGCTGTACTAACGGCAGTATTAGGAGTTTTGTACTTCCGTTCGTATCAAACGACGAAGGACCAAGCAACTCAAATCGAACAAAAAGCTACTGAACTAGCTAATACACGTACTTCTTTAGATTCAATCTCCACTCAATTAGATGCTAAAATCGCTGAAATTAAATCTTTAGGTGGTCAAGTAGCTGACTTAGAAGCTTTGAAAGTACAACTAGAACAAGATAAAGCCTCTTTAAAGAATTCAAACCATGCAACGATTGCCTCTTACGAAGCGAAGATCAAAGAATACAATGCGGTATTGGCAACAAAGGATGGAGAAATCGTTGAATTGAAAAAACAAAACGGAATTTTAACAGAAAACAACCAAGCCTTAACGACTCAGAATACGACGTTAAATACGGAGAATTCAGGATTAAAAAACCAAAACAAAACGTTATCTGACACGCTAAATTCGGTCAGCGAAAAGAACAAAGAACTAGCGCGTAAAGTAAGCATTGCAGCCGCCTTGAAAGCTCAAAATGTGAAAGTATTAGCTGTCAATGCAAAAGGTAAAGAGACTGAAAGATCTCGTTTGAATGGAAAGAAAATCGAGAAATTGAAGGTTGTATTTAGCTTAGCAACGAACCCTATCACGAAGCTTGAAAACAAGACTGTTTACATACGTGTGGTAGACGCGGAAGGTGCTACTTTATCAGATGAAGCCATCGGTTCTGGCCGCATGACTCAAAATGGAAAAGAATTAGCTTACACGACTAAGCAAACATTTGAATACACAAATGATGGTCAAACAGTAGCCGTTACTTACCCTCGTGGTCCAGTAACGTACAAGCCTGGTAAGTATTCTGTTGAATTATATGCAGAAGGTTTCTTAATAGGAACGGGCGCATTTGAGGTTAAATAAAATCTCCTCTAGTAAACTTAAAATGGGCCATCCGATAGGGTGGCCTTTTTTATTTCTTCTTTTGCCAAAAGAAGGTATTGAAACCCTTGCTGTAAAGAAAGCTGGCTCCTAAAGTTTGGTTGATTTGATACGAGTTAAAAGAGCCCAAGATGGTGGTCTGCACATTTCGATTATACGTCTTTAAACGTAAACTACCATCCGGTTTCACAAACCATTCGAGAGCCCAATCCCCTAATAATATTTGAGGACTCGTTTGATTTCGGGCATCGGTAAATCCACCACTTCGGGTAATGCGCAGGCGGTCATTAAAGTTATAAGAAGCACGTAACTGTAAATTCGAAAGTATGTCTTGGTTCAAGGCTCCGCCGCCCAGCGAGACTGAAATATCTAAATCTTTGTTAATTTTAGAGGCCAAATTACTTAGCTGATTTGATAGCATCTCCGTAAAATTCCCCATCAAATTACCCAAGGCCAAACCACTTCCCCCAAAAGGAGAAACCAGTTGCCCAAACAATAGGATATTACTCACCTGACGGGTTAACTCCTGGTCATCCGTTTTAATCCGATTCGTAAATGCCGTCACCGCCCCATTCAAGGTCATGTCCTTCGGATAATCCCGAATACCTATATCAAAATTTACGTTAGGAGATAATAATCGGTTTTGCAAACTAATCGTCACATCAACCGGATATCGACGCTTAAACTCAGGCAAGTTGCTTTTATTTGTCGTATCTAACAGGATCGGGAATAAGGAGGCATACTGGGTATATATTGCCTTGATATTCACATTAGCCTCTAAAGGATCACCCGTCCAAGAGATCTTAGAACCACGCTGAATGGCGAACTTTTTATTAATCAAATTTTGAAGAGTGAAGGTATAATCTCCTTGGTCAATGGCATAATCACCTACCATTTTGAAGGCCCCTTTTTTATCCAAATTCATCTTTATATCACCCGATCCATACATGCGCATCACATCGCCCTTCTTCGCATCAAACTGCACCTCACCGTATGCCTCCGGTGTCACAGCTAAACGCAGGTCAAGCGTTATTCCATCTTCTTGCAATTTCGTGGATACAGCAGTGACAGCTACCGCTACATCCGCATTCGTTAATTCACTCACAAAACTGTAATCCTCGGCTTCAGTAGCATCTTCCTCCCTGTCCAATGGAATGAATAACCTTGTCCCTTTCTCAGTCTTTAAATCCGCCGAAACGATCAAGTTATCCACTGATCCAGAAACCCGCATGGGACCTGAAGCATATCCTAATCCATAATAAATCGAATTAGGCCCTCTAGCAGTATTTAAGAGTTTATACCGATCCAGGTTTGCCTGAATATCTAGTTCAAAGGGTTTCCCCTCCGGAAACTGAAGCGTCGTATTGACTAACGCTTTATTGCCTTCGGTATCTAAGACTTTCCAATTTTTGGCATAAATAGTGCGCGGAGTAAAGTTTACCGTATCTGAAACAGACATCGATGTTTTCAAATAATCAAATACTGCTCCCGCTTTTAAAAATACAATATCTCCCGTAATCTCAGGTTTAGTAGGCAAGCCGCCTATGTGTAAATTACCCGATGCAGAGCCCTTTAAGTCAGAGAAAATTCCCTCCGTAAATGGCTCTAAAATCTGTAAATCAGTCTGATTTAACTCGGCATTCATATTCAATTTTTGCTCCTCCTCGTAGGGCTTGTAGATCCCCGTCAATGACAAGACAGACTCCCCAAGGCGGTTCAAATTAAGATTTAAATCCATCTCCTTATCATCTGCTAAATAGGTACCTACACCCTGTAAATTTCCAATGTAGAACTTATTTAAACGTAAAGAATCGACTAATATCCAGGAGTCCAAACGTGTGTTTTTGTACCAATCTTGAATGGCAATTTCCCCATTTAATTCACCAGTTGTCTTGGTCGCAAACAAGGGTTTTAACGTGGATAATTGGAAGTGATTCGCTCGCAATTTAATGGTCTCTGTCGTATCATTCGAAAGACTTCCTTGCAGGGAAATGGACTGATTTTGGTTAGCAACCAAAACCCGATCTGCTTTCCATTCCTGTCCTTGAATGGTGATTTTATTCGCGGGATCCATTGCCCAATCCTGACCTAAAATACGGAAATACGTATCCTTAAATTTCAAGGATAATCCCTCCTCCTCAAAGGCCCAAGCCCCCGATAAATGTGCAGAGTTCTCCTCCCCTTGTTGTTTAAAATCGAGTCCAAAATTGATGCGATCTTGATCCCAAAGTGCATCCAATTTAAAATTTTCCGTAGGAGTCAAGAAGTTCAATTGCTGCTTTCTAGAGGAAAAAACTAAACTAGAAGATACTTCTGGAGCACCCAAAAATTTTGAACTTTGGAAAGAGAAAACAGATTGATAGAATTGATATCCACCAAAAACTAAGGTGTCTGGATAAGCTTCTAAACTAACCGATAGTGTTCTACCTTTCGATATATTTCCGGAGAATACGGTATTTTCCCCGATCTGAACCGTTGGAAAAAATCGAGCCAAAATAGGATCTACCCGGTGGCAGACTACGGTAAAGTCAGCTTTGTATTTAGTTTCTATTTCGTGCTTGCGAGTCGCATAATAACCCCAACGTTCGTCTGCTCCTTTTTGGAAATATAGAGCATACTCATCTGTTAATTGACCTAGTTGATCCTGTAGAACACTCGGAGTAAATTCTCCGCTAATTTCTGCAGAAACTAGGTCCGAGGTTAATTTATAATGCCGCTTTTCACCAGGTCCTCTTTCAGAGCTAAGCGTCACTAATTCAACACGCAAATCAGGCTTATTAGGGGTTTGCAAAGTTGAATTATAAAACACGGTGCGACCCACTAAATCGTCAAACTGATCCCCCTTGAAATCCAATTCGAAATCAGTAGACAAGCTCACCTGAGGATCCAGTAAATGTATGTTATGTAGATTGGAATGGGTGATTTCACCCTGCATTTGATATACAGGCTTAGAACCACGCAGATCAATTAAACCTGACATGGTGGCAACTAAATTCGTGTCTTGGGAGCTAACATCTCCTTTGAATAATTGCTTTTGAAAATTCCCTTTCAAGCTAATTTTGTGGTAGAGGTATTTATTGAAAAAGATTTCTGACACCTTGCCATCAAAATCAATATTAGCCGATTTCTTAGCAAACCCGCTCCCCTTTAAATTTCCTTCTGCATCCAAAGTCCCTAGTACAGACTCTAAACCCAAGAGTTTACCCAACTGGAATTTCTGTAATTTAATCTTACCATCGTAACGCGAAAAGGCCATTGAATCTTGCAAATTCATCTTGACATCGGCCTCCACATAACCTAATCCAGTCTTCAATTTACCTGCTGTCCTAAAGACGCTATTATTCCCTTTGAATAATCCATCAAAGGCCACAGGACCCAGAATAGTCATGTTTTCAGCAGCTGACTTCGTGATATAGGTACCTAAATCCTGAGGATAAAACAAAGATGATTTCATCGTAAAATCCATGTCTGTCTTGTCTATATCAGGTAAACCTTTAAAGCCAAAATCGCCCCTTAAAACACTCTTATCCCCAAAGCCTAATTCGAATTTCTTCAAATTTAATTTAGCCACTGTACCACTTAACAAACCCTTCAAGCGATACATACCTTTGTATTCATACATCGCCTCCACAAAGCGTCCCAAATCTTCTCCCTTCACCAATGCTCCATTGAAATCAGCCTGCATATCTACATCCGTAATCCAACGTGTCATCGAGCTCATATCGCGGTAATTCACAACAAATTTTCGAGTTACTCGAGAGTCATTAAAACGCAAATCCAATTGATCAAAGCGCATCTGGCGATCCGAAATCATGAAAACTGTATTCAGACTTTTCACATCAAAACCGGTCAACGGATCTTTCGTTCGTAAGCCGATTGCTTGAAGTCCAAGCGTATCATTCTTGATGTAAAAATTCTTGACTTTGGAATAAACCTTCGCTAAAGTAAAGTGCGAAATATCAAAATGTCGGCGTGTGGCCTCACTCTTTCTCGTGTTATCATCGAGGGAGAAAGAGCCATCAACTACCTCCGCTTCCGGTATGGTAAATATGGATGATGGTCCTTTTTTTACCGTTTTTACACCCCCCGAAATCCAATTATCAAGGCGTAAAATAAACTCCTCAATATTCATTTTACCGGTCTTTTTCTCAAAGATCAAATGCACATTAGGCCGGATTAATCGGGCATAATCTAAGCTGGGTTTCCCGGGTTGAAGAAATAAATGAGTGATGCTAAAATTGATATCCAACTGTTCGATTTGGATCATTTTCGCACCCCAGGGATCTTTTACCTCTAAATTGTAGATACTTAACTCATCGAAAAACTTAACCTGTATCCCCTTTATTTTCAGTGGATAACCAATCGCTTTTTCCACTTTAGGCGCTAGATAATTAGCAAGTAAGGTTTGGTTGATAGGAGCTCTCAGCAGAAGAATAGCCGCAAAAATCATCAAAAAAATCCCCAGCAATCCGTACAGGATTGTTTTGACGAAGATTTTGAGATATTTGACCATATTGCCGTATTTTTGCGCAGAATTCTATTTTTATGAAGCTACTGGCTATTGAATCTTCTTGCGATGAAACTTCGGCTGCCGTCATGGTTGACGGCGTTTTGAAGTCTAATATCATCTCGACACAACTCATCCACACGGAATGGGGTGGCGTCGTTCCCGAATTAGCCAGCAGAGCTCATCAAAAATCGATCATCCCTGTCGTGACAGAGGCCCTGCAAAAAGCAAATATAAACAAAAATGAACTGAATGCCATTGCCTTCACAAGGGGCCCTGGGCTTTTAGGAGCTTTATTAATCGGCACCTCGTTTGCAAAATCGTTAGCTCTCAGCCTGAACATCCCGCTAATCGAGGTGAATCACATGCAGGCGCACGTATTAGCGCATTTTATTGAGGACCCGAAGCCTTCTTTTCCCTTCCTTTGCCTGACAGTTAGTGGCGGACACACCCAGTTGGTTTGGGTGAAATCTGCCCTTGATATGGAAGTCATCGGTGAAACGCAAGATGATGCTGTGGGCGAGGCTTTTGACAAAACAGCAAAACTAATTGGTCTTCCTTACCCAGGCGGTCCATTAATTGATAAGTTGGCCAAAGAAGGGAACCCCGACCGCTTCCCCTTCTCACTCGGTGAAATGCCTGGTTTGAACTTTAGCTTTTCCGGCATCAAAACCGCCATCCTTTACTTCCTCCAAAAAGAAGTCAAAAACAACCCGAACTTCATCGAAGAAAACAAAGCAGACATCTGCGCCTCGGTTCAAAAATCCCTCATCGACATGCTCCTTCGCAAAACGAAGAAAGCTATGAAGGAAATGAAATGCACCCAAATCGCCATCGCTGGTGGCGTTTCCGCAAACTCCGGTTTACGTACTCGTCTCACCGAAATGGGCTCTGAAATGGGCTGGGAGGTTTTCATCCCCGCCTTCAGTTACTGCACCGATAACGCGGGCATGATCGCCATGGTTGGGCATTTTAAGGCAGAGGCAGGAGATTTTTGTTCGCAGGATGTGAGTCCGCTGGCGAGGTATGAGCTCGCGGCGAAGCCGCTTTCTTAGTCGTCACTACGTGACTTAGTCGCCTACGGCGTAGTCGTCCTGCGGACTTAGTCAATGGGTCGTCAATTTGTGACTCAGTCGTCCTACGGATTTAGTCGCTGCTACGCAGCTTAGTCGCGACTCCGTCGCCTGGTCAAAAAGTCATCACTATGTAACTAAATCGCGAAGCGATGACTAAGACGAAGTCGACTGAGGCGCATCGCGCCGACTAAACGACGCAGTCGTGACCAAGGCGCATAGCGTCGCCTACCCTTTCATCTCTTTCAGCGCATTCCAAAACGCCATCTTCAGCGTCTTCTCCGCATCCGTCAACGACGAGATATAGCGAGGGAAGAAATAGACTAATTTGGATTCGATTTTTTCGATCTCTGTCGTAGGTAGTTCGCCTTGCCATGAGACAGGTTGTTGACCGATGAAAATATAACGCTGCGCGCTCGTTTCTTTCAAGAATTCAGAGAGACTTGGCTCTTCTTCCGATGGGGTGTAAACGGACCATTCGGTAGGCCCTAAAACTAAGGGAGGAGCGGAAAAAATGAGTTTAAGGCGGGAAAGTTCGGCTTCGGCGATTTGGCCTACAACTACCCATGGAGTCGAGATCTTAGGTTTCACCTCAGCGATTGTGTCAGAGGCCACTTCAAGGGCCGGGGTTTCTGCTAGCTGCGATTCAGTCTTATCCTGCGGGACCCAATAGATCTCGTCGAACTTGTACAAATCAGCTAAAGAAACCCCTTCCATTTGTTTATGCTAGAGAACCTCTTAACACACAAGCCTCGCGGTCTGGACCGGTCGAAATGAAGTTAATAGGTAAGTTCAAGTGCTTTTCTAAGAATTTAATGTAATCTGCAAGCTCCACTGGTAACTCGTTAAAGTCACGCATGCCTTCTAAGCTGCAAGCCCAACCTTTCAAAGTTTCGTATACGGGCTTCACTTTGATATCCGTGATTTCGAAAGGGATTTGGTCGGTGATGGTACCATCTGGCATTTCATACGCCGTGCACACGCGGATTTCGTCAAAGATATTCAAGACGTCCGCCTTCATCATAATCAATTGAGTCACCCCATTGATCATCATGGCGTATTTCAAAGCTGGTAAATCAATCCAACCACAACGGCGCGGACGACCTGTGGTAGAACCGAACTCACGGCCTTCCACACGCATGCGCTCGCCCACTTCATCTTCTAATTCTGTCGGGAATGGACCAGAACCCACGCGAGTTGCGTATGCTTTAAAGATTCCGAAAACTTCTCCGATGTTTTTAGGTGCTACACCTAAACCTGTACAAGCACCTGCGGTGATCGTGTTCGAAGAAGTTACGAAAGGATAAGAACCGAAGTCCACGTCTAAAAGTGATCCTTGTGCTCCTTCTGCTAAAATAGTTTTACCCGCATTAATCGCGTGGTTCACGGAGTATTCTGAATCCACTAAGTGGAACTCTTTCATGAAAGCAACGGCTTCGAAGAATTCCTTCTCGGCTGCGGCTAAATCGTATTCGAATTTGTATACATCTAAAATCGCTT
>JACCDN010292909.1_pt1 | contig 29038 bp, 18 predicted proteins | sample 7441691 | NCBI WGS metagenome assembly JACCDN01 (sample SAMN15323439, study PRJNA562643) | freshwater metagenome | isolation source: river surface water | place: USA:Blue River Watershed | collected 2017-08-16 | reverse complement strand
ATCTGTTTAGTCCAGATTTATACTACTTCGGATTTAGTGCCCTCCCCGATATTCTTGCTCTTGCATGCTCCGTTTGGGGTTTGTACTACTTCCTTAAATGGTTCGATGGCTTCGGCTCCCCCGCCTGCGCGGGCAGGGCTCAGCCTCCGTCTCTCCATTCTCGTTTCTCGATATTCGACTCTTCATACTTCTTAGCACTCTTTTTAATTTCACTGGCCGGACTTACCAAAATACAATTCCTTGCCATTGGGTTCTTTATCGCTCCTTTTGTGTTGTTAAACTCCGAAAAAGCTAAAAAGAAAATACTAGCATTGCTATTTTTTGGCATCACCGCCTGTGCTATTCCTCTACTTTGGTACCGCCGCTCTGTGAAATTAATTGAATCTTCTGGTTTGGCCGACTTCGGCATTACCTTTCGCCCAGAAAGCGATTGGCGTAAGGGTTTAAACACCATCTTTCAAAATATCACCAGCGACTTGCCCGACATCCTTTTAAATTACGCCTCGTTTATTCTATTCCTAATTTCAATCTATTTTTTCTTCAAAAATAAATTCTGGAAATCGAAATGGTTTTTACCGATGCTAACTTGGACCATTGCCCTTATTGCATATCATATCATCGAATTAGCTCAAATGAATGTGCACTCATATTATATGATGCCTTACTTGCCAGTTTTGTTTTTAATGATTGCATATGCTGTAAGAAATATTTCCTTCAAAAAAAATGCAAATAGAATTCTTATCGCAATTCTAATACTCTCTCCAATTCTAGCTGGGTTAAGAATTATTCCTTCTCGATTTACGAAACCTAACCCTGGCTTTCCTATCGAACTATATAATGATTCTACACGCAATGAACTTATAAACGCTGCACCTAATAACGCGCTTTGTATTGTTGGACCTGATATTTCTGGCTGTATATATTTTTATCATATTGAAAAGAAAGGATTTGGATTTAATGAACTTTCAGAACTCGACCAAATGCTTGGAAATGAAACGCGTTTAGAAAACTATATGAATCGTGGAGCTACCTATATCTATACAAACGACTCTTCAGCTCTTCATCATCCGGGTATTTCTAAATATTTTGTTTTAGAGAAAAATGTTGAAACATTTTTTGTATTCAAAATTAAAAACTGATTTTAAAATTATCTGAAGATACTTTATCTTTAGAGCTTAATAACACACACATGGGAAAGGTATCGAGAATGGCCGATACTCTGATTGGATCAGAGATTATCAAAATTGGTAACGAAGTCAATGAAATGATTCGAAAGGGAGCAAAAATTTGTAACCTAACCATCGGCGATTTTGATCCTAAACATTATCCTATTCCCAAAGATTTAGAAGATAAAATTATTGAGGCTTATCATTCTGGATATACAAACTATCCACCTGCAAATGGTGAGTTCTCTTTGCGTGAAGCCATCGCTAAATTTCTTAAGGAATTCGGCAAACTTGAATACACTACTGATGAGCTTTTAGTAGCTGGGGGTTCTCGTCCGTTAATATATGCTACCTATAGAACAGTATTAGACCCAGGAGATAAAGTTGTATTTCCTGTACCATCATGGAACAACAATCATTACTGCCATTTAGTTGGTGCAGAAGCCATAATGGTAGAAACAACACAAGATAATAATTTCATGCCTCGTGCATCTGAAATTGCTCCCCACTTAAAAGGTGCTACTTTACTCTCGTTATGTAGTCCGCTAAATCCTACGGGTACAATGTTTACTCAAAAAGATTTAGAAGAGATTTGTGATTTAGTAATTGCTGAAAATAAATCTCGAAGTGCAGGTGAGAAGCCATTATACTTACTTTATGATCAAGTGTATTGGACACTTACTTTCGGTTCTCATAAACATCATGATCCTATAAATTTACGTCCAGAGTTAAGAGATTATACTATTTATATTGATGGTATTTCTAAAGCATTTGCTGCTACTGGCGTTCGTGTAGGTTGGGCTTTCGGACCACAATATGTAATTGATAAAATGAAAGCAATACTTGGACATGTTGGTGCGTGGGCTCCAAAAGCAGAACAAGTAGCAACTGCAGGTTTCTTAGGAAATCAAAAAGGAATCGATGATTTCATGGGTCCTTTCAAAAACAAAATTAAAGAGAGTTTAGATGCTCTTCATGAAGGATTTCAAAATTTAAAAAACAATAATTACCCATTCGATTCTATAGAACCAATGGGTGCAATATATTTAACTGTTAAAGTGGCTATCAAAGGAAAGAAAACTCCTGAAGGCAAAACTATAGAAAACAGTATGGATGTTACATCTTACATTCTTTCTCATGCACAATTAGCTATGGTACCGTTTACGGCTTTCGGCGCTTCATCTAGTTCAGATTGGTATCGATTATCTGTTGGTGCTGCCGATAAAGAAACGATTTTAGCTTCTTTCGATAGATTAAAAAATGCAGTTGATCAACTTAGTTAATCAATTTTCCTAGCTTTGTAGGATGAACAAGCGTCTGTATTTAATTCCCGTTTCATTAGACGAGGAAGCTCCTATTACGAACACATTACCTAATGATGCCATAGAAACAATTAGGCAGTTGAAGTTTTTTATTGTTGAAAATGAAAAAACAGCACGTGCCTATTTGAAGAAAATAGGTATTCTTACTCCTCAAAAAGATTTGACAATTCTACTTCATAGTAAAAAGGATCGATTACCTATTTCACAATATTTCAAACTTTTCGAACAAACGGATGAAATCGGATTAATGTCTGAAGCAGGTTGCCCAGGAGTTGCAGATCCGGGTGCTGAGGTAATTCGCGAAGCTCATAAAAGAAACATAGAAGTATTTCCATTCGTCGGACCATCATCAATTCTAATGGCGTTAATGTCGGCGGGATTTAATGGGCAACAATTCACTTTTGTAGGTTACCTACCAATCGATAAAGCAGATAGAATTAAGCGTATTAAAGATTTAGAAATGGTGAGTGAAAAATACAATATCACTCAAATATTTATTGAAACACCTTTCCGGAACAATCATTTATTTGATGATGTAGTTAAGAATTGCAAAGCAACAACTTCGCTCTCTATAGGAGTAGATATTACTGGAGCCAATCAGAGTTTAAAAACAATGACTATCGGCGACTGGAGAGAAAACAAACCAGAACTTCACAAACGACCAGCTGTATTTGTGCTCTACGCACGATAAAGTTTAATATATGCAGGATTAAATAAAATCCTGCATATATGCAGTAAATTGGTGGCACCACTTAAGTCGTGCCACCAGTATTATTTTCTTCGAAATAAAATATATTCCAAGGTGTCCTTTTTCGTTCCAAGGGTCTTAAATACAGTGTCCACTTTTAACCTATCGGATTTTTTTAACTCTTCTAAATTCAAATTTCCTTCTATGGGTGCAAACCACGGATCCCAAATAAAAACAAAATTTGTATCCTCTAATAATTGTGGTTTTTTATCATAAAGTAATAAGCATTCATTGGGATTAAAAATATTTCTGTTTGAATATAAAGCAAAGCTTAAATCGCCTGTCATATATATCTTGTTTTCAAACTTTGAATTTAGATAGGGAACAATTTCTTTTTTTACTAGTTTTTGTCCTGCATCTAAATTTAAATCATTTTTAAAATCTATAGAAGCAGGGTTATGTAAACAAGTAAATACTATAGTAATCAAAAGCAGAATTGAAACAACTGTTTTTTCTGTTCTATGTGGTAATAATTTAGTTAACCAATCCAGACCTTCAATGCTAATAATTCCAATTAATGGGAATACTGTAACAAACACTCTATTTAAGCCCATGGAATTGAAAATGCCAAGAACCCAAAATGTTGTATGTGAAACAAAAAATGCTAGGAATATACCGTATACCAAAAACAACCGTTCATTGAAATAAGCTGTTTTGCGGTTCGTTAAAAATAATTCTGAAACTATTTTCAATAAACCTATAATTAACAAAAGGTAGGTAATTGGACCTAAACAAAAGTATAATTGATTAATGAAGTGTGTCCAGTTTCCATCCCCATAAACACTGCTTAACTTTGCATATGGTATTTTATTAAACACCCACAATATGTCATTATAATATGCTAAGCCAAGAAGTGAAATAATAAGATGTCCCACGAATAATAATGGTGTATATCTCCAGTTTTTTGTCCATACTAAATAAACTAATATCACACCTAATAATATTAATCCTTCTGATCTAACAAATGGAACAAATGATATTAAAATTATAGCCCAATTCCGATTATTAGTTAACCAAAGCAAAATAAAGGCAGTTAACAAGAATGCAGAAAACGGTTCTGTTAAACCCGAAAACATCACTCTAAAAAATAATGGGGCAGCAAACAGCGGGATGAAAATTAAATGTGCGTATTTTAAATTGAAAATCTTCGCAATCTTATATGCAAATAATACTGAAAAGCTCGATGCTAATACATTAAATATTTTTATTCCTGTAAATCCGAATTGAGCAAAAGGTGATGAAACCATTGTAAATAGAGGTTTCGCCCAATGATTAAAAAATAAAGAATAATCTTCCCAAGCATACTTCGCATATAAATAATGAAATACACTATCTCCATTGCCACCCGTTCCATCAAAATAAAGTGCAATTACAATAAATAATGTACTTATTAAACCCCAACAGATATAAAAAAACGATTGCTTACTTAACATTTATTACATTTTAAATAATCCGTATTTTAGTATACAATAAATTGCTCTAACTCCATCTTTCCAATTTATTTTTTTACCTTCTTCATATGTTCTACCATAGTAAGAAATTCCAACTTCATAAATTCTTATGTTTTTAATTCTACTTACTTTTGCGGTAACTTCTGGTTCAAAGCCAAATCGGTTTTCTTTTAATTCAATGCCCTTAATAATATTTGCTCTAAATAATTTATAACATGTTTCCATATCTGTAAGATTTAGGTTGGTAAACATATTCGAGGCAAATGTTAAAATGTTATTCCCAATAGAATGCCAGAAAAATAAAATACGATGAGGGTTTCCTCCCATAAATCTAGATCCATAAACAACATCAGCAAATCCATCAATAATAGGTTTTAATAAGGTATTTATTTCTTGAGGGTCATATTCTAAGTCAGCATCCTGCACGATAACAAAATCGCCAGTAGCTTCTTTTATACCGGTATGTATTGCGGCACCCTTACCTTTATTTACTTCATGTTCTACAAATTTTATAAATGGTTTATCTTTAATATATTCATTAACTACCTTAGCAGTATCATCTTTAGAGCAATCATTCACAATTATTACTTCCTTTTCTATATTATGTATAAGGACAACGTCGACAACTTTATTTAATATTAAATGTATTGTTCTTGCTTCATTATAAGCTGGAATAATTATGCTTAATTTCATCGATTTAAATTAGTTGGTGAAAATTATAATTTATAAAATACAGTATTGTCATACACGATTTGCAAAATCAACATAATCTATATAAAAAATGGTATAATTTAAAATATAAATTAGGTGTATGTTTAAAAATATAAATATATCTTAATTTGCTACTTTTATTAAATAATAGAAATAAAATGTCGACCCCATTAGCAGAACGATTAAGACCAACAAGCCTAGATGACTATATCGGGCAAGAGCATTTAATTGGCAAAACTGCTGTATTAAGAAAGGCCATAGAATCTGGGGTTATTCCTTCTATGATTTTTTGGGGGCCACCTGGAGTTGGTAAAACTACTTTGGCAAATATTATATCACACACCCTAAACCGACCTTTTTATTCGCTAAGCGCCATAAATTCTGGTGTTAAAGATATTCGTGAAGTTATAGATAAGGCGAAGAGCCATTCATTCTTTGGTTCTCAAAATCCAATTTTATTTATCGATGAAATTCATCGCTTCAGCAAATCTCAACAAGATTCACTTTTAGGAGCGGTTGAAAAAGGAATCGTAACTTTAATTGGTGCAACTACCGAAAATCCATCTTTTGAAGTAATCTCCGCATTGCTCTCTCGTTGTCAAGTCTATATTTTGAAATCATTAGAAAAAGATGATCTCATTAAAATGCTTCACCATTCCATTAGCAAAGACAAATGGCTACAAGAATTTAAAATTGAAATAAAAGAACACGAAGCCCTTTTGCGTTTGTCTGGTGGCGATGGAAGAAAATTATTAAACGTGTTCGAATTGGTTATTCAATCTTTTGATGATAAAAATGTAGTAATAGATAATGAATACGTGATGAATATCGTACAACAGAATTTAGCGATGTACGACAAAGCTGGCGAACAACATTATGATATTATTTCTGCATTTATTAAATCTATTCGAGGTAGCGACCCTAATGCTGGTTTATATTGGCTTGCTAGAATGATAGAAGGTGGAGAAGATCCTTTATTTATTGCCCGCCGTTTAGTAATTCTTGCTTCAGAAGATATTGGCAATGCAAATCCGAATGCTTTACTACTAGCTAACAATTGCTTTCAAGCCGTAAACCTTATAGGTATGCCAGAGTCGAGAATTATTCTCGCCCAAGCAGTAACGTATTTAGCTAGCTCTGCGAAAAGTAATGCCTCTTACGAAGGAATTGATAATGCATTAGCAACAGTTAGAGAAACTGGCGATTTACCGGTTCCTCTTCATATTCGTAACGCCCCAACTCGTTTAATGAAAGATATCGGTTACGGTAAAGACTATAAATATAGCCACGCTTATGAAGGTAACTTTAAAGAACAAGAATATCTCCCTGATCAATTATCTGGTACAAAATTCTATGAACCAGGAAATAATGCTAGAGAGTTAGAATTGAGGAAATATCTTCAAAATTTATGGAAAAATAAATACAATTATTAATGCTAATAGGAATTGCTACTTACCAGGATACTGGTCGATACTTATCTGTTGTTCCCAATGAAGATGAAATGTTGGTGAATCTTTTCCAAGGACATGGCCATTCTGTTGAGTTGGCAATTTGGGACAATCCTTCCATAAATTGGAAAAAATTTGATGTTGTTATAATTAAATCGACTTGGGATTATTTTATTGGTAAAATAAATTTATTTTATTCTTGGCTCGATTATTTGAAAGAAAACAATATCCCTTGCTTAAATCATCCCGATCTTATTCGATGGAATTCTGATAAACATTATCTTCTCGATATAGCATGGTCTGGTTTAAATATTGTTCCTAGTTATATTATTGAAAAAAATGAAGACTTCAATTTAAACTCCTTATTTGAAAAGTTTGATTCTGAAGAACTTGTCGTTAAACCCTGTATTAGTGGTGGTGCAATGAACACTCTTCGATTATCAAAAGATAATTTCGAAGAACACCTATCAAAAATAAAAGAATGGACAAAAGAAGAAGCTTATCTTGTTCAACCACTTAAAAAGGAAATATTAGAAGAAGGTGAATGGTCATTCTTATTTTTTAATGGTAAATTTTCTCATCAAATTCTAAAAGTTGCAAAAACAGGAGAGTTTCGTATTCAACATTTTTTTGGTGGTAAAATCACAAGTCCTCCTAACAACCAAGTACTTATAAGTGCAGCACAACAATACGTAGATAACTTTGCGAAAGGAGCGCTGTATGCGAGGGTTGATGGCGTGCTTAGTAATGGTAAGTTTGAATTAATGGAATTAGAGCTTATAGAACCTTACTTGTTTTTCTTTACCAATAACTTATCTTTAAATAACTATTACGAAGCATTCGAATCTTTAGTAAATAAAAAGTAACATGAAAAAACTTAAAATATTAATACTCACCTTGTTTATTCAACTAGCATATGCTAATGCCCAAGATAATTCTAGTCTATACGATATAACTGCAGATCCATATCAACAATTAGCCACCGCTAAAATAAAAGCAGCTTCTGAAAACAAAAATATTTTAATTCAAGCCGGTGGAAATTGGTGCTCTTGGTGTAGACTTTTTCATAAGTTTTCTCATGAAAACAAAAAGGTAGACTCTATCTTAACTGCTGATTATGTTGTACTTCATATTAATTTTAGCAAAGAAAATAAAAACGAAAAGTTCTTTAAAGAGTTTAAAAACCCTGGCCGTTTTGGTTACCCTAGTTTTATCGTTTTAAATGAAAAAGCTGAACTTTTGCATATACAAGATTCTGGTTATTTAGAAGAAGGAAAAGGGTATTCTGAAGAAAAAGTTACCCGCTTTTTACTGTTGTGGAACAAGTATTCTACCAAATAATTTAATGTTGCGACATTTATTGGTATAGTGTTTGTAATGTAGGTACTGAAAAACATTTAGTACTCTACTTTTATGAAATTTATCTTACCATTGCTCTCAAACTTGGTAATTAGTTTTGCATGCTTTGCACAACATTCTAATGCTATTGAAAAAAAGAAATCGACAATAATTGTTGATGGGCTCTCTAATGATTGGGTAGCCTATAATAACACCACCATAAGTTCTAGTAATATTTCTTATAGTGTTGTGAACGATAACAAGATGATTTACTTTTTATTTAAGTTTCCTGAAAAAAACTCTCAATTAAAATTTTTAAGAGCTGGACTCGAAATTAAAATTGATACACTTGGTAAAAATAAATATCCAATTTCTGTTATATTTCCGTATTCCACAGATCGAGAAAATAATGATCCTTTAAGTCATTCTTTTACCGGTATCACTCCAAATATGGATTTTGAATCGAAAAAACAAACATTGCTTAAGAATAGCACTAAAATTAAAATTACGAATTTTAAAAACGGCTTAACAGATGTAATGTTAAATCAAATCAACACTATAAATGTTTTAAGTGCAATCAACTTCGATTCTACTAACACGCTAAATTATGAAATTGCTTTCCCTATAAACATGTTTTTTGAAAGTGATATTTCTACTTATAAAACACCTTTTAATTTTCAGTTTAATTTATTAGGGCTTCCATATTCCGTTTCTGAATCGAGCGATTCTCGGTATTTTGAAAACAATACAATTTTATTGAAGTCGAAATTAGCTCAATAGAGTAATGAGTAGAGGGTAATGAGTAGTGAGTATTACTTATCTCACTACTCATTACCCATTACTATTTCTTAGATTGACATACAAAGCTTGTCTTTGGAACATTGGTTTTGCTTATGGCACCAAATCCACCAGCAACCTCCGTGAAATTATCCCAACCTCTTGCCTTTAATATAGATGCTGTTATCATACTTCTATAACCTCCAGCGCAATGTAAAAAGAAATGCTCTTCTTTAGGGAAGCTAGCTATATTTTCGTTAATGAAATCTAATGGAATATTATTTGCATTTTCAACATGCTCTGCTTCATACTCACTTTCTCTTCTAACATCAACTATAATATCTTTTGTGATATCAACTTTTGCAGCAAAGTCATCAGCAGAAATTCTGTTTATTTGATCAACTTCTTTTCCTGAATTTTTCCAAGCATCAAAACTTCCATCTAAATAACCAATTACAAAATCGTAACCAACTCTTGCTAATCGCATAATGGTTTCTTCTTCTTTACCCAATTCTGCAATCAATAATATTTGTTGTTTTACATCTGGAATTAATGCTCCTACCCAAGGTGCAAATTGCCCGTCAAGTCCAATGTTTATTGAATTTGGTACAAATCCGTTTCTAAACGTATCTGCATTTCTAGTATCCAACATTACCGCCTCTGTCTCATTTGCAACCAATTCAAACTCTTCTACCGACAATGCTTTCATTCCTCTTTCCATTACAACATCTATATTGTCGTAACCATTTTTATTCATGGCAACATTCAATGGGAAATAAGCCGGTGGAGGAAGCAAGCCGTCTGTAACTTCTTTCACAAATTCATCAACCGACATGTTCTCTCTCAATGCATAATTAAACTGCTTTTGCTCTCCGATAGACGATACTGTTTCTTTACTCATGTTTTTTCCACAAGCAGAACCTGCTCCATGTGCTGGGTATACAACAACATCATCTGCTAATGTCATTACTTTTGTTCGTAACGAATTATACAATGTAGCAGCCAACTCTTCTTGTGTCATATGTGCTGCTTTTTGAGCTAAGTCTGGTCTACCTACATCTCCAATAAACAATGTGTCTCCTGTAAAAATAGAATGGTCTTTCTCATTTTCATCAATTAATAAGTAGCATGAGCTCTCCATGGTATGTCCTGGAGTATGTAATACTTTAATTTTGATATTTCCTACACTTAGCACTTCTCCATCTTCAGCAATATGTGCATCAAAGTTCGGCTTAGCTGTTGGGCCATAAACAATAGTAGCTCCACTTGCTTTTGCTAAATCAACATGGCCACTTACAAAATCTGCGTGAAAATGTGTTTCTAACACATACTTAATCTTCACCCCATCTTTTGTAGCTCTATCTAAATAAGGCTTTATCTCTCTTAAGGGGTCAATAATTACCGCTTCGTTTTCACTAACTATATAATAAGCACCTTGTGCTAAACATCCTGTATAAATTTGTTCTATTTTCATATTGTATTGATTTATAACAAAAGTAAATCGTTTGAGTTTACTAGTATATGACTTTTGTTACAAAATTAGTATTATTTCAGTAATTTTATCGTTTAAACGGAAATGTCAAACGCTTATCAAATACTTTTAGAAAAGCTCGATACTTTCATCAGAAAGTATTATTTGAACAAAATGATAAGGGGTCTTATCTATTTTGTATCGGCATTATTCATTTTATACCTCTCACTAAATACCCTAGAGTACTTTTTATATCTTCCTTCAACCTGGAAAAGAATTCTATTGGTGCTAACCGCTTTTTTCTTAGGCTATGTTTTTATCAATTTTCTTTTTTCGCCTTTATTAAAAATGTATCGCCTTGGACCAATGATCAGTCATAAAAAAGCTGCAGAAATTATTGGCGTGCATTTCCCGCATATTAACGATAAAATTATAAACACTCTGGAGCTAAATGAACTTGCAGAAAAAGAACCAGAAAAGAAATCGCTAATATTTGCTAGTATCGATCAAAGAATTATTGAACTCAAACCGGTTCCTTTTATTAAAGCAATAGACCTACAAAAAAACAAGGCCTACTTAAAATATGCTATTGCTCCTATTTTAGTTTTCATTGTTTTATTTTTTGCATCTCCTAGCTTTATTAAACAAGGAACGAAACGTTTTATCGATTTTAAAACTGATTATGTTAAACCTGCTCCTTTTCAATTTAATCTCAAAAACAATAGCCTTTCTGTTAATCAAGGCGATGGTCTTTTATTAGAACTGGAAATGACAGGGAATGAAATTCCTCAAGATGTTTACATTCATTACGGCGAAAACACTTATAAATTAAACAAAAAGGATATTAGCCATTTCGAATATTCATTACAAAATATACAACGTTCAGATATTATCTATTTTTCTGGTGGTGGATTTAATTCAAAAAACTATGCTTTAAATGTATTGCTTAAGCCTAGTATTATTTCATTTAAAATTGAACTTAAGTACCCCGCCTACCTTCATCGAAACGCTGAAGTAATAAATAATATTGGCGATATCTCCGTGCCAGTTGGCACGCAAGTGAAATGGTTAATTAATGCTAATCACACCAAGCATTTGAACTTTAATTATAACAATATTAATGATAGTGTGCAATCGGAGAATAGTAAATTTCAATTTGTACGTAATGCATTAAAATCACAAAAATATGCTATCAACCCAATACATCCACAAGGATTAGCAGTAGATACTTTATTTTATTTCTTAGATGTTATTGCTGATCAAAACCCTAGTATTCAACTTGAGCAATCGCAAGATAGTCTTAGCACTAAAAATATTTATTTCAGTGGACAAATTAACGATGATTACGGATTTACCAAATTAACGTTCAACACCTTTAATAAAAAAACGAACGAACGAAAAATTACGTCTATACCGATTGATAAAAATCTTACCGCTCAACGCTATTTCTATTTATGGAAAATGCAAGATGTTAACTTAGGAGATGATATAGAGTATTATTTTGAAGTATATGATAATGATGGTGTTCATGGTCCAAAAAAATCGAGAAGTAATACCATGACATATAATGCTCCTTCTGAAAAGCAATTAGATAAATCGATTGATAAAAATAATGATGCTGTAAAAGATAAACTTAAGGAGAGCATCAAAAAATCAGAGCAATTACAGAAAGAGGCGAAAAAATTAAGCGAGAAACTTATCAATCAGAAAGAAATTCGATTTGAAGAGAAGAAACAAATCAAAGAGTTGTTAGAAAAACAAAAATCATTAGAACAAGATATTAATACCATTCAAGAGGAACTAAAAAAGAACAATCAACTCGAAAATGATTTCAAGGATATTAGTCCTAGTTTAATGGAAAAGAAAAAACAGCTTGAAGAAATGTTTGATAACATTCTTGATCAGAAAACGAAAGACATGATTAAGGAGTTAGAAAAATTGCTCGAGCAAAACAACAAGGAGCAATCTCAAGAACAGTTAAAAAACATGCAACTGGAAAATAAGCAATTGGAAAAAGAGATGGATAGAATGCTTGAGTTGTTTAAAAAATTAGAGTTTGATAAAAAATTGAATGAAAATATTGATAAGCTTAATGAGCTTTCTAAGGAGCAACAAAAGCTTTCTGAAGAGAGTAAAGATAAAAAAGCAAACAAGGAAGAATTATTAAAAAAGCAAGAAGACTTAAAAAAACAAGCTGAAGAAGTAAAACAGGAGCTAAAAGATCTTCAACAAAAAAACGAGGAAATGGAAAATCCTTCAGATTACGATGCTGAAGAAAAAGATATGAAAGATATCCAAGATAAAATGGATAAGAGCTCGGAAGATCTTCAAAAAAATAATAAACAAAAAGCTTCGGAATCGCAGAAAGATGCAGCAGATCAATTAAAAGAACTAGCCGCAAAAATGAAAAAACGCCAAATGGATTCTGAAGCGGAAGAGCTAGATTTAAATATCAGAGCACTACGTCAGATATTAGAGAACTTGGTTACCCTTTCATTCAAGCAAGAAAACACTATGGAGAGGTTAAAAAGAACTTCTACCAACGATCCTCAATATGTTGCCTTAACTCAGGTTCAAAAGAATATTAAAGACGACATGAAACTTATTGAAGACAGTTTGTTTGCCTTAAGTAAAAAAGTAGTTCAAATTAAGTCTATCATCAATAGAGAAACTGGTAAAGTAAATGAGCAGATAGAGCGTGCCATTTTATTATTAGCAGAAAGAAGAACGGGTGATGCCTCTGTTCGTCAGCAATACGCCATGACGTCTATGAATAACCTAGCATTGTTATTGTCTGAAATTCTTGATCAAATGCAACAAGAACAACAAGCACAAAAACAACCTTCAAACAAACCAGGTAAGAAACCAGGTAAGAAATCGGGCAAGGGGAAAGCTGGGCAATCGATGTCTAAAATGCAAGAGCAACTAAACAAGCAAATTGAAGACATGAAGAATGGTCAAAACCCAGGTGGACAGCAAGGAAAAGGTCAGCAGAAAGGAAGTCAATCTGAACAATTAGCTAAAATGGCAGCACAACAGCAAGCCATAAGAAATGCAATGAATCAGCTCGAAAAAGAAATGAATAAAAACGGACAAGGTGGAAATTCAAATCAAATAAACCAGCTAAAAAAGGAGATGGAAAAAACTGAAGCTGATTTATACAACAAAAACATCACACAAGAAACCATCAATCGACAAAAAGAAATTATGACTCGATTGTTGGAGGCCGAAAAAGCAGCTCGAGAGAGAGAATTTGATGACAAGCGTGAATCAAAATCTGCTGAAGAAAGTTTCGACAAACCCAATCTTCGTTTTGAAGAATACAAAAAAGAAAAGATGAAAGAATTGGAACTTATTAAAACTGTTCCTCCAAACTTAAATCAATACTATAAAGATAAAGTCAACCAATACTTCAAACAAATACCATAATGGCAATACACTTATTTGAAGAAGATGTAACTCTTAAAATCAAAAATAAATTAGGCATTAAAAAATGGCTTAAAGAAACTATTGAAAACGAGGGCTACAAACTAACTGAACTAAACTATATTTTTTGCAGTGATGAATATTTGCATCAGATGAATGTATCGTATTTAAACCACGATACATTAACCGATATTATTACATTCGACAACTCAGAAGTGGAAGGTAAAATTGTTGGAGATATATTTATCAGTACAGATAGAGTGGCAGAAAATGCGAAAAAATTTGAGGTAGAATTTATTGATGAATTGAATAGAGTAATGGTGCATGGTGCCTTGCATTTAGTAGGGTATAAAGACAAAAAGAAAGAAGAGCAGGAAAAAATGAGAGCGAAAGAAAATTATTATTTAAAAAGGAGAAATTTCTAATGACAAAAACAGCAATAATAGCAGGAGCATCTGGTTTAATCGGAAAATTTTGTTTGAGTTATTTATTAATGGATAAAAATTACAGCAAAGTAATTGTTATCAGTAGAACAGCATTCCCTATTAAAGATCCTAAACTTGAAAATATCGTTTGCGATTTTGATCAATTAGCACAGCATTCTTCTAAACTAAATGCAGATGATGTGTATTGCTGTTTAGGAACTACTATTGCCGTTGCCGGTTCACAAGAAAATTTCAAAAAAGTTGATTTACATTATCCGTTAGAATTAGCAAGAATTACAAAACAACAAGGTGCAAAACAATTTATGATTGTTTCTGCCATGGGTGCAAATTCAAAATCATCTATATTTTATAATCGAGTAAAAGGGGAGATGCAAGAGCAATTAAAAAACATTGGGTTCAATACAGTTCATATATTTCAACCATCATTATTAACAGGACTAAGAAAAGAATTTAGAATGGGAGAACGTATTGCACAAGTGATGATGAAAATTTTCAGACCATTAATGTTTGGGCCAATGAAGCAATACAAACCCATAGAAGGAATGGTAGTTGCCTATGCTATGCATCAAAAGGCATTGCTTGAACATAATGGTTATTATATTCACCAATCAAGCGATATACAATCTATTTTCGATCGTAGAGTTTTGTAAATAAAAAAAGCCCCGAATAATTCGGGACTCATTTACCTAACTAACCTATATATAATTATCTATAAAAGACAACTTACTTGGTACATACTATTGTTCCATTATCTTGAATGGTAACCATTAATGGAGATTTATTCACTCTTAAAAATACATTGTATTCTATTGCACTATTTGCTAAAGTTAAAACCTCAACTTTATTTCTAACATTTGCACCAACATTATAAACAGAAGTTAATGTATCCTTCACTGCTTGTGGTGTTGCAGCATATAAAGTTCTTTGAGCACTGTATAAGAACGTACCCGACAAATCGAATGCTAATTTAGTAGGAGCTACACCAACGTGAGTAACCATTACTTGAATAGTGTTACCGAATTGGCAAGTAGTATCTAAACGTGCACCTAAAATTGTGTCTGATGGGTAATTTAAAGAGATATATGAAAGAATAGTTGTTGGTAAAGAATCAACAGAAATCATTCCATGTCCTCCGCCGTTACCATGTCCTCCTCCATTATGACCAGGACCACCACCATGATGATGGTTATGACGACCATTATTACCGCGACTTAATACTGCACCAGCTTCACCCAAACATTGGCCAGATGCATTAAATGCTAACTCTTCATTTGTATTTAAAGTTAATAAATAAGTAGCTTCCGTGTTACTTGCTTTAGATGCAGAAACGATACTTGCATCTGGATAATTTTCAGCAACATATTCCGTAACAGTTGTCGACAATTCTGATACGTTGATACTTTCGTATCCACTGCTAATTTGTTCTTTCGAACAAGCGCTCATAAAAACCACTATGGCCATTAGAGCAATTTGAATTTTTTTCATATCCTTTACAGTTTATTTCCTATTGGGTGATTAAATATAGAAAAGGTTTAATCAAGTAGTAAAAAAAATAGGTAGTTTGATGAAATTCTTCGGTGAATAAAAATTATATTGAAATAATTAACTATCAATATAATACGGCAAAGAAATATTCGTTATTGTAAGTTCAAAAAAAAAGCAGGACCGAAATCCTGCTTTTTATATTTATGAATTTTAACAACTATTTGTTTGCAACATCTACCATTCTGATGATTGATGTTTTACCATCAACTGTCAGTTGAACAATGTAAATTCCAGATCCAAACTCTTTGTCTTCATTTACATATTGAATAGTATGTTTACCTGCTAATTGTGGTTCGTCGTTTATTAGCGTAGCTACTTTTCTACCTAACATATCAAACACTTCCATACTCACATTCGCTGCATTTTCTAACAACACATATTCTACTTTAGTATTACCTACAAACGGGTTAGGAATTGCAGTTAAACTTTGTGTATTTCTAACAGTAGCATTTACACCTATCGATACAACTTCTATAGTATCAACATTTACACTTACACAACCTGTAGAAACATTTGTAACCGTTAAGCTTACATAGTATGTACCTGCACTTGTAAATAAGTGAATCGGATTATAAAGTGAAGATGTATTTGCTGGACTACTTGGGTCACCAAAATTCCAGTTATATGTACTTCCTGCTTGTTGTGTTGTTTCAAATTGAACGTTTAATAAATTCGTAGCTTGTGAAGTAAACAATGCAATTGGAGCAACTTTATTTGTAACTATTACTGAGTCTTGTGCTATACAGCCATTTGCATTCGTAACGGTTACTTTATATGTTCCAGCTAAACTAACACCAATCGTTCTTGTTGTTGCACCTGTGCTCCATAAGTAAGTAGAACCTGGGTTACCAGCATCAAGTATTAAGGTATCACTTGTACAAATTAATTGACTAGCTCCTAATTCTACAACTGGTAATGCATTAAACAATACGTTTATAGTATCATTAGTCATACAAGTACCCGATGTAACACTTACCGTATAGGTTCCTGATATTGGTGCCACAATTGTTTGAGTAGTAGCACCTGTGCTCCATAAATATGTTGCACCAGGGTTGCCCGCATCTAATGTTACTTGGTTACCAACACATGTAGTAATATCTTGGCCAAGTGTTACCACTGGCACTGGCGTTACACTTACATTAATTGTATCTCTAGAATCGCATCCAGCAGCATTGGTTACTTTAACAATATAAGTTCCAGAACTTGAAACCGTAATCGTTTGTGATGTTGCGCCTGTACTCCATAAATAAGTAGCACCTGTGTTCTTAGCGTCTAATACTACTGGTGTTCCAGCACAAACAACTATATCACTGCCTAAGCTATCTTTAGGAGTAGAGTAAATTTTCAAATATCTAGTAATGGTAGAATCACAACCTCCAGGTAATAAACTCGAAACTTGTGCTGTAAATTTAATAGTACTATCAACATCTCCAGCAGCTGCAACATATCTTAATGTTGGACCATTGTATGTAATTGTACCTGTTGGAGTACTTCCGTTTACCGTTTTGATTTCTGAATTTGTAATTGCCCAAGTTGTGCCAAACCCTGCTGTTGTAAATCCTGTAGGTGCCGACATTTCATATGTAAGTGTATCACCTAAACAAGCTGCATCTGGTTGAATATCCGTTCCTGCATTAAATACACCTTGGAATGGTGTAGCTTGTACTATATTACTACCTGTTGGCTTAGGTGCTCTCTTCACAACTACTGGTATACGAGGTGAAGGACAACCCGGACTTGCATACATTACTGTACCATTCCATGCACGACCTGCGAATGAAGAACCACTCGCAAATGGATATGTTTTTCCTCTTCCTGTTATGATTCTCAAATCTGTGTTTGAATACGTTGTTGGCTCCGGTACATTTGTGTAAGCTAATGATCCAGAAACCCATGTAAAGTAAACTCCTCTTCGTTGTCCAGGTTGAATAACGAAATATTTATTAGTAGGTAAGTTTATGGTGTTTGTACCAACTATTGATGATACTACAGCTGAGTGTATTAATGTCCAACCTGCAGACGATCCATCATTACCTAAATATGTTCCGTTAAATGTCCATATTTCAATTGTTCCGTTCACTACACTAGTTTGATTCCATTTGAAACCTGTAATTTGTAATGGGTTGCTAATGGCTTCTAAATCGAACATTGCACCCGATTGTCCATTACCTGCAACCATCGTGGTCGTTAAGCTTGTTGCTGTTCCTAAATTTGATGCTTCTACATAGAAAACACTGTCTTTAGAAATTGGACCCGATTTGAAGTTTGTTCCTGAATAAATTGGTAAACCACCACTTGGAGTTGTATACCATTGTAAAGCAGAAGCATTAGACGAAGCAATTAATCTTGCAGTATCTCCAGCACAAATAGTATCACCTATTGCTGTTGGTGCTACTGGTGTTGGTGAGAAATATGCTGTTGAATTAATAGTATCACTTTCTCTATCTAAATCTGCACCTAAATTTACAATTGCAGTATAATTTATATTTCCAGATACATTTGAATTATAATAACCTACATGTACAGTATCTCTTGCTCCTGGTGCTAAAGTTTTTGTGTATGTTTTAGAAATTGATCCGGTATAAGCACCTGTCATATTCACCGCTACTGGGAATCCTGTTTGTGTATTTATACCAATATTATCAACTATAATCGATACGCTATCTAAATTCGCTCCACAACCTGTTGATCCTGGATTTAGAATTTTAACTGCCAATAAATCGTTTGCTAATGGTATAAATTCATCTGCACCTATACATGGTGTAGTTGTACTTCTTGTATCATTATCTATATCTGTTGCATAACCCACAATTGGAGTGCCTTTTTGATAAAGATTTATTCCTTTTGAGTGTAAATCTAATTCACTTAAATAATTCGGACGTACAGCAATTGAATTCACATTCTTTCCTGTCGCTAATTTAATCGCGGTTAAAGACGTTAAATTACTATTGAGCATATTACCTATTATACCTTGTGATGAAGTAGCAACATGGTAGTTATTATAATCCATAGCTGTAAATGCTGTATCACCTACTTCAGAGTAAAACGAATATGCAAATGCGGTGTCTTGAACATTAATTAATGAATTACTAAAACTATTGTTTTTAATATCTAATGCTTTTGAACCCGGTCCAATATGTAATGCAGCACTTATGTCTGCAGTACTTGTTGAACGAGTTGAATTACCAGATACACTTACCGAGTTATAATACAATTTAACTCCACCTGTTGCTCTAATTGAAATACCTACGTTAGAAGTAGAACTTAAATTTGCAGCACCTGGGCCTGTAATTCCACCAATAAAGTTGTTGGCAACAGTAATGTTTTCATTCATTTTTCCTGAAATAATTTCTACACCTCTTCCTCCAAACGCACCTGAACCTGCAGACACTTTTGAAATGGTGTTGTTTGTAATTACTCCATTTTTAAATCCATCATATACTGCAATACCCCACGATTGTTGAGCACCAGTATTGATGACATTTTTAATTGTGTTTTTATTAATGATGGTATTTTTATTTTTCTCAATTGCCATACCATACAATCTTAACTGTGATGCGGTAATATCAGAACCTAATATATTATTCTCAATTAATAAACTATCCGATTCAAATCCTTCTTCCGAACCACTATAAATACCAACTGATCCTCTATAAATAGTATTGTCGATAATACTTACTTTATTATTCGAAGAACCTGCACTATATGGAATACTTGAGCCTCCAATATGTACTGGTATTGCATTACCTGCTGTACCTGCAATAATTGTCGAATTGCGTAATGTGAAGTTTTCTGCTCCAGCATTCTGACCTAAACTTATTACTTGTATTGTTGCACTACCAGAAGTTGTAGTAGTGTTTTCAAATTTAAAATAACTTCCGTTACCATTAAATCTTCCATCAATTGTTACACGATCAGCTCCGTTTATACGAATTAAACCTCCAACAAAAGAACCAGAAATTGTTCTTAATGTATCTGCGTTTGGTCTGATTGAAATTTTAAATCCAGATCCACCAGTTTCTGCAAATGCATTTAATCCGTGAACACCAGTTTCTGTTAAATTATTTTTTACAACGATATCGATGTTACCTGATAATAAATTATTGTTGATGTCTTCAAACACACCACCGTTACCAGTTAATGTTTTATATGTTTCATTAGTTCCAACGAATACTGTACCCGATTTACCCACAGCAATACGATACGAGTTTGTACCTGTTGCAGGGAAAATATTATTCGGAATTTGTAGAGATGTTGGATCGTCTAATAAAGATGCATTTGCAATACCTATATTTCCTAATAAGTCTTTTGAAACAACAAAGTACTCTATTCGATCGCCAACCACAGCAGACCCACCCGTTAATTTTGAATAATCAATTACAAAACTAAATGGTGAAGAATTATTTGTAGCTACAGTATATTTCCAACCATTATCAGCTGAAGTGTTTCCGTTGAACAAATTATTATCCGTAGTTTTTTTATAATAAATACGTGGACGATTTGCTAATGAAGTATCTACTCCCGCAGGGTCTGTAATTGTTGCAAAATTAGTTAATACTTGGTTTGCAGTAGATACTGTATTTAACAATGGTATAAATACATTCTTCGGTCCAATATAATCGCCCGATACTTCGTATGCACCAATATAAGGTGACGCTAAATTTCTAGTATTACCTAATAAGTCTTTAGTAACTGAACCTATGCTTGTTCCTGCCGAAATTAATGGTGATCCTAATTGTGGTACCAAATTTCTTGTACCGTTTAATAACAAATCAGATGAGTAGCTATTTATTTCATATGTAGTTGCTGTTCTCCAATCTGCTAATGTATTTCTAGCCGCAGCATTTACATAACCAAATGAAGCTCCATTTCCTACAAATACGTTATTATAATCAGACGTTACTGAATTACCCGCGTAAGTGTATGAATAATACAATCCATATCTCGCACCAGAACCTGTTTTGGTAACACTAACAGCATTGTTTTTAATATCTACATTGGTAGCATTCAAATTATAAATACCATAAGCTAAACCTGCTGTTGCGCCTGTATGGTCGAATGATACGGTGTTGTGATAAATTCTTGTATTAGGGCTTGATGAATATATACCATAATTAGAACCATTATTTCTAATATCATATATTGCATTATTTACGATATAATTTTCATTACCTACTGTTGTAGACGAACTTAAATATATACCATAAGCTGTACTAGTAGAAGTTACATTTCCAGCAAATGCATTGTGTACTTTATTCCCTTCAATTCTTGATCTAGTAACCGTTGAATTATAAACCCCATAAAACGTTGTACTAATTTTATTTATTGGTCTAGAAAAATCATTGTTTATTATTTGAGTACTATCTGGATATACTCCATAAATACCATATACATAATAGTTCGTAAACCTGTTTTTAGAAATAATATTTCCTAATGCAGTAGGTGAACCAGAAGTACCATATATAGATAAACCGGCATAACCTCCATTAACAATATTGTTTGTTATGGTATTATATTTATATGCTCCTGAAGAAGTATATGAACCAGGAGATCCACCAATTAATATACCTATATGTTGTGTAGAGGTTGTAGAATCATCAACAAAAATTCTGTTGTTTCTAATAATATTATAATTCGACCCTGAATTTAATTCAATACCACCACCATATTGTGCAGTACCTCTTCCTTTAGAATCTATTATAAAACTATCGATGGTAACGTAGCTTGTACCATTTAAGCGAATACCTGCTCTATTTATTGTAGAAGTAGACGTAAATTGAATAGTTGAACCATTACCATTAATTACTAATGTATTAAATGCATTAACACCTTTTAAATTGTTTAAGGTAATTTGTTCTAAGTATGGTCCTGCTGCAGGGTTAACATTTACTACTACTGGTCCGCAAACTCCGTTTGCGTTTAATTCCGTAGCTAACGCTGTTAAACTTGCAAAGTTAGCACCCACTCCTCCTACTGTTACTGTTCCTACTAAACCTGTTCTTAAATTATTAATAACTACAGTGTCGTTTGCATAGTTTGCATCGGCTCCGTTGTTCGGACTGCTTGTCCATATTTTAAAATTGTACGCTGTGTTAGGCACTGCGGTAAATGTACCAATGGTTAATGCCGAATCTAAACCAGCTCCTATAGAACCTGAATAAGCAAATGGTGTTTGTGTAACATTATTCAAAGACCAATTTACTATTACGCTAGTTAGTGTAACAGCTCCAAAATTTTTCACTCTTACTCGTACATCACTTGTACCAGGACAAATACCAATTGGAGATAGAATTGCACTTATACCAGCATCATCATTTGCTGGAGTAAATTCATATGCACCTGGGTCGGGTGATGATCCACGTGACGCTCCAGTAATATCATCTGCAACAGTTGGTATTGCCACACAAATATCGTTAATCAAAGGTGCATTCGGTTTAACATTATTTAAACTCGCACCACCAATTGTTGGATCAACACTAACGGAGTTTTGATCGAATGCATTTGTGTTGGCTGTTTGCCAATCCGCTAATAAAATATAATCTGTTGTACCCCAACGACCAATTTTTTGAGTACCAGAACCTGAAGATGGGGCAACATATAAATCGTTATAATTAGACACTACAGGATTTCCTGTAACTGTCCAATAAAATGCAAATTTATTTCCCGATCCACCTTTATTAATCGAAATAATGTTGTTTTTATATTCTGTTCCTGAAGCAGCTGATAAAAAATATACTCCATAAGCTAGACCTGCAGTAGCAGTAGGGTTGTCTATGAAAATAGTATTATGGTAAAATCTATTGTAATCACCACCTGTTTCATAAACACCATACATTGTACCATTGGTTTCTATATTATAAATTGCATTGTTAATCCAATTAACTTCGTTACCTAAAGTTCCATCTGCACCAGTGTACAATCCATAAAATGTTGTAGTTCCTGTTTTAGCTTGTTCAAATAAATTGTGAATTCTATTGTTTTTAACTAAAACTCTTGGAGATGCTCCTGCAGCAAGGTTAATACCATAACCTGTGCTAATTGAAACTCTATTTAAACGATGAATATCATTTCCAATAATTTGAGTACTATCACCACCTAAATGGTAAAGTCCATATACATAATAATCTTTTAATGTATTATTATAAATTTCATTTCCTTTTAAGTTTCCAGGATTAGCCGTTGCTCCGTACAAACTTAAAGCTAAGTAACCTCCAGAAATATCGTTATTAAAAAACTTATTAAATTTTGCAGTTGTTGCTGTAGAATACGAAGTATTAGAACCCGATACGATTAATCCACCAAAGGTTGAACTAGTACCACTTTGATCACCAATTAACTTGCAATTTTTAATAACGCAGTAATTAGCTTCACCAAGAGATACCACAAATCCTTTTGTAGAACCTGTTTGTAATTCAATTTGTAAACTGTCTATAGTAACATAATCTACCCCTCTTATTTGAAGCACATATCCGGTACCATCATTAGCATCCGATAAATGTTTTATTTTTGCTCCATGACCATTAACTGTAATTGTATTAATAGCACTCGAACCTAACACATTGTTAAAACTTACTTTACCCACATATGTACCAGTATCGACATTAATTACCACTGGTCCACAAACACCAAATGTACTTAAAGCACTTGCTGCAGCAGCTAAGTTAGGGTAGTCTCTACCTACAGCAGCACCAACTGTTATTGTTCCACTAAATGAAGGCTTAACTATTCGCTTAGAAGTGTCATTTTTAGCCACTGTATCTGCTACACCATTTGGTAATGATGTCCACACTTTAATATCTTTACTTGCACTAGTTGGAAATGCTACCGAGCCTAAATTAATTAATGCTGTGTTAGCACCAACACCACCTAATGTATCTAATAATGTTGTATGAGCAATTGGAGTTCTTAATACTCCATCAACAGACCAATTTACATTTACTGATGTAACTTGATTCATACCCATATTGCGGATCGTTGCATAAATATCTTTTGTAGCTCCAGTACAAAAAGTTGTAGGAGAATCAATTTTAGTTACACCCGCATCATTGGTAGATAATGGATCTAATGTAAAACCGAAATCGGCTAAACCACCAGATCCTGCTGTTCCTGATGAACTTGCAGCTCCTCCATATAATCTTCTATTTCCTGGATCTGCTCCTTGATAAACTGAGAAGCCAGTAGTATATGCTGTTTGCGATACCTCCACTAAAAAGTTTTTAGTGGGATCGTAAATAAACGGACTCGTCAATGAAATTTCTATCCAGTTACCAGCACCTGTTGGTTGAATGGTATATGATGCAGCACTTAAACATGTTTGCAGACCCGTTTCAAATGGTCCAGTTGCAAAAGTTGTTAGCGTTGTATAACCCATTTTCACCGTTAAGTTTGTATATACAAACGGTGTGGTTGCTGATGAAGATGTTCTAAAATAAATTTTAGTGATTTTTCCTCGATTTGTTGCCGTTGGAAAATTCGATGGAAAGTATAGCCATTGAACTTTATTCGACGTTGTAGATCCAAAAGGAAAAGAGTTTGCGGTGCCTGTACTTTGCTTAAAATACGGAGGTGTTTGTGCAAAAACATCTTTTACAATAAAACTAAATACTAGTGTTACCACCAGCATTAGATACTTAATAGAAATTTTAGTAGAAATTTGCATACTTATAGTGTTTATTGTTAGGTGATTCTTATTCAAGTATAAAAATAATATTCCAAAAAACATACTATTATGAGTAAATAAATCTTATAAATACAAAACAGATAGTAGTTTTAATTGAAATTCTTGCAAATTTTATAGTATTAGAGGAATTTGAAACGAAATAATATAGAGTATAAAAAATGCTTAAACCAATAAATTATCCTGCTTATTTTTTTGTTAAATGATCGAGTGGGTATGGGCTGTTTGATTTTATATCACCCAGAACGATATTACTATGAAATTGCCCAATATTAGGAATTGAAGAAAATTCATTCATTAAAAAATCATTATATGCATGAATGTTTGGGGATACAATTTTTAACATATAATCGTAATTTCCAGAGAGGCCTATTACTTCTAACACTTGAGGCAAACTTGCTGCGGTTTTTTCGAAATTTTGTAACGCTTCTTTTGTTTGCTCTTTTAGCGTAACATTACAATATACAACAATGTCTAATCCGATTTTAATGCCATCGAGCACTGCAATATATTTTTTTATTACACCATCGTTTTCTAAACGTTTTATTCTTTCGTAGGTTGGCGTTGCAGAAAGGCCAACTTCTTTGGCGATATCTTTAATAGCTTTTGTAGAATCTTCTTGAAGAATTCTTAAAATATCAATGTCAATACGATCTAGATGCTGAAACATAATTTTTCTTTATGTATAAATTAAATAAATAAAATCGACTAAACCAAAAATAAAAAAGCCCCCGATTTCTCGAGGGCTTTTTTTATTTGAATTAATCTTAGATTATTTCTTAGCTACATCTATAATTCTAGTGTAAGCAATTTTACCATCTACTATTAATCTAACCATGTAAACTCCTGAAGAAGTTTGTAGGTCTTCGTTTTTGTAATCGAATACATATGTACCAGCAGCTTGGTATTCACCATTTAAAATGGTTGCAACATTTCTACCGATCATATCATATACTTCAATGCTTACATTATTTGCATTTTCTGGTAACACATACTTGATCTTAGTTTGACCAGCGAATGGGTTAGGAGCAGCATTTAATTTAAACACTTCAGCAAAGTCATTACCAAATCCAGTTACAGTAATTTCTTGTGTAGTAGTTGATTTACAACCTGTAGCAATATTAGTTATTGTTAAAGTCACGGTGTATAAGCCTGGAGCTGTAAACACGTGGATTGGAGTTGATAATTGTGATGTATTAGCAGCACTTGTTGGGTCACCGAAGTTCCATAAGTATTGAGTTCCACCACCAATTGTAGTTGCTTTGAACGTTACACTTTGTCCGTTTGCAGTATCAATTGTATAAGTAGCATCAGGAATTGCTTTGTTAGTGATAACAATTGCATCACTGTTATTACATCCTTGAGCACTTGTTACAGCTACTGAGTACGTACCAGCTAAATTAACTTTAATAGTTCTAGTAGTAGCACCTGTAGACCATAAGTAAGTAGCGCCTGGGTTACCAGCATCTAAAGTGATCGTATCACTTGTACAGATGTTTTGATCAGCACCTAATGCAACTACTGGTAATGCAAAGTTAGTTACAACAATGGTGTCTTTACCTGTACAACCGTCAGCATTAGTAACAGTTACAATGTATTGACCAGAAGTAGCAACTTTAATTGATTGAGTTGTTGCTCCATTAGACCAAGCGTAAGTTGTAAAGCCTGCACCAGCATCTAATGTTACTGAATCTGTAGGACACTTAGATTGGTCTGCACCTAAGCTAACCACTGGTTTTGCTTTGTGAGTAACAACTAAAGTATCATTTGAAGAACAACCTGTTGTGTTCGTAACAGTTACTACGTATTGACCAGCAGCTGTAGTTGTGATAGTTTGAGTAGTAGCACCTGTAGACCATAAGTAAGTCGAACCTGCATTACCTGCATCTAAAACAACTGGAGTACCATCACATACATTTTGATCTGCACCTAAAGCTACCACTGGAGCAGCATTATTCATCACTCTCATTGAATCTGTAACAGAGCAACCGTTTGAATTTGTAACAGTTACTGTATAAAGACCTGGAGCTGATGCACTGATCGTTTGTGTTGTAGCACCTGTAGACCATAAATAAGTAGCACCTGCGTTACCTGCATCCATTGTATGAGAAACACCCGCACAAACAGTTACTGTATCTGCACCTAAGTTTACTGATGGAGAAGGAACTTGAGTAATCAAGATTGTATCTCTTCCAATTAAACCTGCTTGGTTAGTTACTGAAACAATGTAAGTAGCACCAACTGTTACGTCGATTGTTTGAGTTGTTTCTCCTGAAGACCATACAAATGAAGAACCTGCGTTACCAGCATCTAAAGTAATGCTAGAACCAGAACATAAAATTCTGTTTGGACCTAAGTTTACTGTTGGAGGAGGGATAACGTTTACAAGAATTGTATCTGTTGCAGTACATACAGTATCTGAAACGTTTACAATGTATTGGTAAACACCTACACCAGCAGTTGGAGTTGCAACTGGGTTAGCAATTGTAGTAGATGATAATCCACCATTTGCTGATTGAGTCCAAGCATACGTTAATGAAACTGGTTGACCTAATAAGAAGTTTGGTCTTCTAGTTACCGCTGTACCTGAACCATTACCACATACTGTAGAAGCATCTGCATAATAGTATAAACTAGATGCATAAGATGTATTAGAATATGTGATGGTTTGAGATCCATTCCAGTTTGAGTTGTTGAAACATGTTTCAATTAAGATGTTTGAAACACCATCCCATACAAATGGAGTTTGGAAATTATGAGTATTAGTAGTGAAAGGTAACACTGTATACGAAGGTGTAGTAAATACTGGTGTTAAACCTGCTACGAACGATGTTGGCATTGCAGTTAATGCAGTGGTTCCCATCGAAATTGTAAAGTTTGTTAATGGCAATGTAGTCGTAACACCTTGAACTGCTAAACCTAATGAAGTAATTGGACCAGCTGAAATTCCAGAAGCTAATAATTCTGCTGCTGTAATTAAGAACTGCTCTCTGTTACCCCAGAATGTAGTGTAATAAGGGTTTGGAGCTGCAGATGATACTAAAGTACCTGTACCAACTTGACGAGCATTGCTTACGAAAGCTGATAATTGGTATGATTGACCTGCGCCAATGTAACCATCTGGGCTAGTAACTAATTTAGATTGTAATTGACCATCTTTATAAGTACCACCATCGAAAGTAGAAGCATTTTTGTTTAATGCTAAATCCACTGCACCGAAGCTGTACGTTACACTGTTTGTACCCACATTTGGAATTGTAGCTGAGTAAACACCAGCAACATTTGTCATTACAATTGGAGTTTGTGCAACATTGTTAATAGAGTAGAACAATTTTACAGTATCCACACCTGTTGTATCTGAAACAGCAACTGATACTAAGTGACTAGTAGGAGCACAAGCGCCACCAGCTGGAGTAATCGTTTTGTTTGCAAATGTAGGTGGGAAGTAATCACCTGGTGGCGGAGGTAAAATTTCGATTGTATAATCTTCAACCTCACCCCATGAGAAGGTAGCACATGGATCTAAGTCTACTGTACTTGTTTCGTTTGCAACAACACGTAAACGTGTTAAACCTGTTAATGTATTTATTGGTAATTGAATTGAACCAGTAACAGTTCTGCTTGAAATGTTGTTTGCAGCTATAGCCTTGTAAACTCTTTCAGATGGAGTCTCGAATGTACCATTTTGGTTCAAGTCGATGAAGATATTTACACTTGTTGTATAAATAAATGCTGATGAGTTAATAATACTTACTGTAACTGGCGTAGCAATTGCTTTTTGAATTGATAAACCTGGTAAACCTAAGTTATCTGTGTATTTATTTACAGATAATGGGTTGCTAATGATAGGTGTATCAACACCGTTCACAAATGAACCTAATACAAATTTACCAATATCCTCGTCGTTAGAGTTCGAAATTACAGGGATACAATATTCACCTATAATTTTTCTAGCACCTAGAGGGTTAGTATTCGTAGGTACAACTGTATTGTTATTAATTGTGTATGATAAAATTTCACCATCTACAAAATTTCCAATTTTAGCTGTATCCTTTACACTATATGTCAACCATACATAGTTAGTATCAACACCTACTGATGCAATACCGTTGAAATCCATAGTATCAGTTAACACTTTACGTGTTGTATCAATTTTAGTAGCAGTTGCAGTATTTAATACTTTATTGCTACCAGAGAACCATACTGTTACGTCTTTAATGTCAGCTTTACGTGTTGTTCCTGTTAACGCAACTTTTACTGAAGTCATGTTTACAGCAGCACCAATAGATGACATTTTGATTGTACCTTTTAATAATACAGCATGATTTGTGTTTCTACTTACCGCAGCAGTAGTTTGAGTTAAATCATTGTTAACAACTGTTACAGGGAAGTTGATTTTTCTAGAACCTACAGGACTAGTTACCGATGGTACAGTAGCAACACCACCAACTGTAACTGTATTTACAGTTGCATCGATGAAGTTACTTAATGTAGCATTTGCAGCTAAGTCGT
>JACCDN010593873.1_pt1 | contig 29040 bp, 28 predicted proteins | sample 7441691 | NCBI WGS metagenome assembly JACCDN01 (sample SAMN15323439, study PRJNA562643) | freshwater metagenome | isolation source: river surface water | place: USA:Blue River Watershed | collected 2017-08-16 | reverse complement strand
GTGGGACCTCGTATATAGATGGGTTAGTAAGTACGGGAATTGAATTCCCATCACAATATTAAATATACTTTATTCGAATTCAAAAAAAATTGTAAACAAATTTTTCGGGGTTATCCACAAATGGACTATTCGAGGTAAGGTTTTGAGGCGTTAAAAATAAATAAATGCTGGCTGTATTTTTGTTTTTCATTTGTTGAATGAAAAATTTCATTTCGCTGAAATATATATGAATAAAGGCTTTCATTGAATTGATTTTTTATTCAATCAGCACTAGTGTGTAATTTTATTTTTACTTTTGGGGATCATTTTTTGCTGTCCAAGGGGAACTATTTTCACTAAAAATATTTTTTATAAAAAAGGCGCATTACCTTTGATTTAGCTCAAAAACACGCATATGAAGCTTCCCGCACCCGTTTCGGTACAATGGTTATCTAGTTTTACAAACGCAGAAATAATTGGTAATGACCAAGTTTTAATCACAGGAATCAACGAAATACATCAAGTTGAAAATGGCGATATTGTATTTGTTGATCACCCAAAATATTATGCTACTTGTTTAAATAGTGCTGCCACTTGTATCTTAATTAATAGTAAGGAAGTGGAAGTTCCTGCAGGTAAAACATTATTGTATTGTGATGCACCATTTGATGCCTATGCAAAACTTGTAAATCATTTTAAGCCATTTAAAATCAGCACAGAATCAATTAGTTCTGACTTAAAAATAGGTGCCAACAGTGTGGTGATGCCAAATGTTTTTATTGGTGCCAATGTACAAATTGGTGACCATTGTATCCTACATCCAGGGGTGACTATTTTAGCGGATACCATCATTGGAAACCATGTAGTGATTCAGGCAAATACCGTAATTGGATCTGATGCGTTTTATTACAATACTAAAAAAAATAGACCGTCTTGGTATGTGAAAATGCCTAGTTGTGGACGTGTTATTATTGAAGATAAGGCCGAAATTGGTGCAGGTTGTACCATTGACCGCGGGGTAAGCGGTGATACCATTATTGGGATGGGGTCCAAACTAGATAATATGGTACATATTGGTCATGATACCCAATTAGAGGCCAATTGTTTAATTGCTGCTCAAGTGGGTGTTGCCGGAGGGGTTAAAATTAAAGCTGGTGTGACACTTTGGGGTCAAGTGGGCGTAAGTAAGACATTAACGATTGGTGAAAATGCCGTAGTACTTGGTCAATCAGGGGTTACCAACACCCTTGATGGCAATAAAGTGTATATGGGATTCCCTGCAGAAGATGCAAGTACCAAGCGTAGAGAATATGTTTGGATTAAAAGAATTCCTGCCCTTTGGAAAAAAATGATGGAAGATTAATCTAGCTGATGCAGTTGCTTTAATTCTCCTGCTACCCTTTGAATGGTCTCCTCTAGGTTTCTGTATTTGAAATTAGGGAACGCGTCTAAAAATTTTCGATTGTTAAATTTGACAACTGCCTGTGCAGTAGCAGCTGTTTCTTTGGTTAACAAGGGTGCTTTACCGGTGATTAAACCCTTTAATGCCTCTAGTCTCCAAACGATACCCGCCAAAAATGGGGTGACTTTTTTATAGGGCAAGCGCTTATTAAATGCAGTGGCAATTGAATTAAATAAATCGCGATAATAGAGGTTATCTGCACTCAATACATATCGCTGTCCCGTAACCTCACTCTCCATCAACAATTGCATTGCATCAACCACATCTAATACATCCACAAAACCACTCATACCTTTTGTATACCAAGGGAATTCATTGTAAGCAGATTTAAAAATACCCGAAGAACCATTGTTCCAATCCCCCGCACCTAAAATAATAACAGGATTCACTATCGCCATTGGCAATCCTTCTTCCATTGCTCTCCATACTTCTAACTCTGCTAAATATTTGGATTGTCCATAAACACTATTGCTAGTTTCTGGTGTCCAGTTCATGGTCTCGTCTATCGCTTCGTTTTCTCTTATTCTTCCCAATGCGGCTACCGAGCTAACAAAAATTAATTTTTTGATCTGTTGAACCAAACATGCATTCACCACATTCGCTGTACCTTCTACATTAGATTGTAACATTTTTGCTGCAGCGCCTGGTGCAAAAGAAACAATTGCTGCACAATGATATACATAGTCCACACCCTCTAATGCTTCTGTTAAACCAATTGGATCTAATATGTCGCCCTTGATCCATTCGCATTGATCGGACCCCGCAAACACAGGCACAGATTGACGATAAAGGGCACGCACTTTTTTACCTTTAAACAATAAAGATTGTATTAAATGTGATCCCACTAGTCCACTTGCACCTGTTACAAAAATCATTCGGAGTTATTTATTCTTTGATCAATCTACCAATATCTACTTTTAATTGCTCTACTTCCAAGGTCTTTAATCCATCGTATATTTTACCACGCACTTTACCTGTTCTATCTACTAGTGCAAAAAACTGTGTATGGATAAATTGATCTTCTATTTTCACCACATTGTTTTTAGGGTCATCTAATAAATAAGAACCTCGTGCCATTTGATAGAGGCTGTCTTTTCGGCCTGTTAAGAAAATCCATTTAGCCGTGTTCACTTCCAATGAATCTGCATAACGTTTTAATACCGGAACAGAATCTATTTCTGGATTACAAGTATGTGATAATATTTGAAAATCTGGATTGTCCTTGTAGACTAAATAGATCTCCTTCATGTTCTTATTTAACTTTGGGCAGATGCCTTTACAGGTTGTAAAGAAATACTCCACCACTGTAATTTTATTCTGCAACACTTTCTCAGTTACCTTTTTTCCATCTTGATTGGTAAATGAAAAAGGTTGTACATAGCTTAGAACGGGCATTTTCACCTTCCAATTGTCTGTGCCCCTAAATAAGAAATAATAAAACCCCGCAATAAGAACAGCGAAAAAAACTAAATAAGTAAGGAATTTCTTTGACATCTTGATTTGCTTTAAATGCGTCACAAAGTTACTATTATTTTCAGGGTATTGGCTTAGCTTTGCAGTATGTTTAAAAATTGGAATTGGGACGCGATTGGAATTGGAACTTCTTTGGCCTGTGCCATTCACTGTGCCCTATTGCCCTTATTTTTTAGTAGCCTTCCTTTATTAGGCATCAATGTATTGCACAATCCAAGGTTTGAGTTTGGTATGATTTTGCTTTCTTTTGGAATAGGTGCTTACTCCCTTTACCATGGCTATAAAAAACACCATCACAGCTTTAAGCCGATTGTCTTATTTAGTGTAGGGATTGGATTGATGTTTTGTAGAATGCTATTCAGAGAAGCCGAGCTGTATTTGTTGTTTCCTGCTGCCTTTTTTATCATCATCGCGCATATCAACAACCACAATAGTTGCAGAATGCACAATCACGCACACGCAGACGACTGCGATCATTAGAAGCTATAGCTCATCGATCCATCTTTCTCGTCCTTTAGCTGAATACCCATTGCAGCTAACTGATTTCTGATTTTATCGCTGGTCGCAAAATCTTTATTGGCCTTTGCTTGTTTTCTGATTTCAATTAATAACTCCACCACACCATTTAGTTGCTGTCGATTGGCGCCCTTGTCCACCTTAAGGCCTAAAATAGATTCTACAAACACCTTTAACTGTGTTTGCACTAAGTTCCAAACAGACCCAGCCACTGCATCTTGTGCAATATGCTTATCCTTTAATGAATTAATACTTGGAAGGATCTCAAATAAATTAGCCACCACTTTTGCCGTATTGATATCGTCATCCATGAATAGTTCTAATTCTTTCACCCAAGTGGTTAGTTGTGTTGCTAGCGCTTCGTCTTTAGAAACCGTGTCATTACTAAAGCTTTGCGCTTGTAGCCATTCATAACCTTCCATGAATCTACGCAATGCTTTTTCTGATGCCTGCAAAGCTTCATTGCTGAAATCTAATGTGCCACGGTACTGACTTTGTAAAATAAAAAACCTCACCGTCATGGGGGCATACGCTTGTGTTAATTCTGCGTGATTGCCTTCGAACAATTCACTCAGTTTAATCACATTGTTATAACTCTTGCCCATCTTTCGACCGTTGATGGTGATCATATTATTGTGCATCCAATAACGTGCTGGCATTTGATGATTGCAAACAGTACTTTGTGCAATCTCACACTCGTGGTGTGGGAATTGTAAATCCATTCCGCCGCCGTGTAGATCAAATTGTTTGCCTAAATATTTAGTGGCCATGGCAGAACACTCTATATGCCATCCCGGAAAACCTTCGCCCCATGGACTTTGCCAGCGCATGATATGTTCTATGGGGGCTTTTTTCCATAAAGCAAAATCTACTTTATTTTTTTTCTCTTCTTGATTTTCTAAATCTCTTGTGGTATCTAATTGCTCTTCGATATTGCGGCCACTTAAAATACCATAGGGTTGATTCTTTTTGGAATAATCATCGTTGTACTTGACTACATCAAAATAAACAGAACCATTCGACTCGTAGGCATATCCATCCGCCATGATTTTTTTAATCATTTCTATCTGCTCTACTATATGTCCTGTAGCGGTGGGTTCTATGCTTGGTGGTAGATTGTTAAACTGCGTCATCGCCCAATGGTATAAGTTAGTATACTTCTGCACCAATTCCATTGGTTCTAGTTTTTCTAAAATTGCCTTGGTTGCAATTTTATCTTCTGCTACTTTCCCCTCTTCTTCAAAATGTCCAGCATCCGTAATGTTTCTTACATAACGTACTTTATATCCTTTATGTAAAAGATACCTGTAGACTACATCAAAAGTGATAAATGGTCTTGCATGTCCTAAATGACTTTCGCCACTTACCGTTGGACCACAAACGTACATCCCCACATAGGGTGCGTTAATCGGTTCGAAAACTTCTTTTTGACGGGTAAGTGAGTTGTATATTTTTAGTGGCATAGTAGACCACAAAGATAATTTTATTTTACCTAAAAGAATGGCTAATTCTTAATCAATTGAAGGTCTGCCATAATCATGTGATGATCGCTCAGGTTCTCATCCACCGATTCCCAGCCCTTCACCTGCCATCGCTTATCCGCCATGATATAATCTATTCTTAAAGTAGGCGACAGGTTCATATAAGTTGCTCCAATTCCAAACCCTTTTACTAAGAACGCATCCTGCATCTCCCCCTTGATTTGTTTGTAGGTGTAAGAACTTGGTACATCATTAAAATCTCCTGTTAACAGGGTTGGATATGGGCTTTTTGCCAATTGTTCTTGAATGATTGCTGCCTGAACCGCACGAATCATAAATGCTTTTTTCATTTTACGCATCACGCCATACTTTGCTTTTAATGCTGCCTTGTTGGCATCAGCAGTAGCATCAATTGCCTCAAAATCATGCTGCTTAAATTTAAACGAAGCCAGGTGTGTGGTGTACACTCGAATGGTATCATCTCCTTTTAATAAGTCTACATAAATCAAACTTTCTTGATTGGTATAGGGAATCCTTTCGGCGTAGAGGATCTTGTATTTTGAATAAATGATACAGCCTGCAAAATAGTTGGCTTCGTTGATTTGATGGTCTTTAGAGAAAAAGGAATACGGATACTTTTTATCAAAATAAGTTGCGTGATTCGCAATATCATTCTTTAGCTCTTTTGTATTGTATTCCTGCATACAAATAATATCAGGATCCCATTTTTGTATGGATGCTGCAATGTCCTCTGTTCTTAATTTATGGCCAATCGGTTGGGGTGTATTTCCGTTAAACTCCTTCACATTAAAACTTGTTATGCGCAAGCTATTGTCTTTCTTTTTTTGCGGGAATGGGGTACCTGGATGCCAAGCAAATAAAACCAACAGCGTTGGATAAGCAATGGCAAGTGTTGCTACAGAAATCAATGATAGTATAGGTTTTGCTATGAGCCAGATCAAGAAAAACAATAAGTGTAGTACAATGATATAAGGGGCAAGCAAGCTTAAAAAACCATTTACCCAAATCCACCCCACTGGCATAAAAAATTGCGGATACAATAGCATCAGCACTAGTATAAGATGCACCGACAAGAGCAGGCCTTTACCAAAAATTCTTATACGTGATTTTTTTGCCATGATGTATTTCAATTTTTTATTGCGCTTCTTTTGGCGCCATATAGCCATTGAATTTTTTCACAATTAAATGCATCCAATTCCCTAAATCAATTTTCTTTTTCAATAAATACATATACAACACGCCCACTAATCCACCCACACTTAATGTTAAAAAGAAAACAGGCGTACCTGTTAAATGTGTAGCTACTTGTATCAGAAAATACACGGCAAATATCAACCAAACAGGTATGCCTCCTGTTCCACTTAATTTAAGTTGATAGTTGGGTTGCAAACTCAATGCAGCAGTGGCCAGGGCCATTATACTTAATTCTGCGCCCATGAACGAGATACCTGCACCCATTGCAATAAATGCGATAGCACCCAGGATGCCACTATAAAAATAAATAGGGAATAGGTGTTTGTTGGCTTTTTGATTTTGCAAAATAGTGCCAAAAATAGTTAGCCAAATGAGGTTGCCACAAAGGGTCCAAAATTGATCATGTGACCAATTGTAGATAAAAAAGGTCCATGGCTTTTCAAGCGCTTCTTGATAATAAGGGGATAACATAAAATGATGTACCACTTCATCATAAAATTGGGACATTGGCATACCCTCTAAAAAATACACCATCCTTGTCATGCCATAAGCAACTGCAACCATTAAATTCAGGGACACAAGAGCTACTAGTGCATTGTTGTCTGCCCCTAATAATGGTTTTGATTGTTCTGTTGATTGCATATTCTGTTATATCATTTTATAATTTAATTCCACCTGCTATTGCGTTCTTTCCTAGACCAAAGATATACCAATACAAATCCCACAATAGCGCCTCCCACATGTGCCCATCTTGCTACATTGTCTCCAGCTGTATTGCGCACTGCAAAAAATAGTTCATATGAAAAGTACAATAGACCCAACCACTTGGCCTTGATTGGAAATAGAAAATAAATATAGATATAGGTGTTGGGAAACAAATACACAAAGGCCATCAATATTCCAAACACTGCACCACTTGCGCCCAAGGTTGCTGTATTGATGGTCTTATTATAATAAGTTGTCAATAGCTCCATGATCTCGGTACGAATACCCGGTGTGGCAAGGCTTACATTGTTCTCGCTCAAAATTCTTGTAAGCTGAATATTATGTGCTTTTGCATAAGCCATAACCGCATCATTGAATGCGGGCGAACCCGATACACTCATTTGACTTAGCTGCATTAGATCTGCCGCCATCGGTACAAACTCGTATGAAAGGATGAGTAAGTGTATCACCGAAGCGCCAACACCACACAAAATATAGAATAATAAAAAGCGCTTTGGACCCCAAACATTTTCTAAAATAGATCCGAACATCCATAGCGCAAACATATTACCCAATATATGTCCAAAGTCCCCGTGTAAAAACATATGGGTAATCATCTGCCATGGTCTAAATAAACTACTTTGCCATGCATGCAGTGCAAAATAATCTTCTACCGAAAAGGAGCTAGTTGGTCCCGCAAAAGTATTTTGCGCTAAGAACATTAAAGCATTAATGATGATTAAGTTTTTAATGATCGTTGGTAAAATCTCAAATCTTGTGGGCCTAAATTCTCTCATAAATTATGCGTTTAATAAATCTGTTCTTTTTAATTGTACCACATTCTCTATATGCAAAGTGTGTGGAAACATATCTACTGGCTGGATCTTAGTGACCGTATATTTAGCGTGTAACAAAGCTAAATCTCTTGCTTGTGTCGCTGGATTACAACTTACATACACAATGGTTGGCGCTTCCATCTCCAATAACTTCTGTACTAACTTTTCGTGCATGCCTGCTCTTGGCGGATCTGTTATAATGACATCGGGCTTACCATGAGTTTCAAAAAAAGCATCGTCACAAACCTTGATGACATCTCCTGCAAAAAATGCAGTTTCAGTTAAGCCATTCAAAGAAGCATTTAACTTGGCATCCTCAATAGCGTCAGCCACAAACTCTACACCAATAATTTTTTTAGCTTGTTCGCTACAAAAAATACCGATACTTCCTGTACCACAATATAAATCATATACCACTTCCTTTCCCGTTAGTTCGGCAAAGTCTCTGGTTACCTGATATAAAACCTCGGCCTGTTTTGAATTGGTTTGAAAAAAGGATTTTGGACTAATCTTGAATTCAAACTTTTCTAACCTTTCAGTAATGTACCCGTTTCCATAATAGACTTGCGGCTCTAAATCTTGCATACTATCATTGCGCTTGGTATTGATGGTATACAATAGGGTAGTGATTTGAGGAAACTGCTTTAATAAGGAATCTAATAATGCTTTTCTTTTTTCCGCATCTTCATAACCAAGGATCAAATTGATCATCCATTCACCTTTGGTTGAATTTCTAACAAACATATTTCTTAACCAACCCTGATGCTGTTTGATATTGTAAAAAGGCATCTTGTTGTCTAATGCAAACTGCACCACCGCCTTTCGCATTAAATTCGTTGGCTCTTCTTGTAAATAACAAGTATCTATAGGAACAATTTTTTCAAAAAATCCTCTTGCATGAAAACCGCCATCACCAGGGCTTTTAACGGGTTCTTCTCCCGAAGCCTTCATGGCTCTAAATGCATCGAAAGACATATAAATTTCTGTTGCAAAAGTATATTCCACCTTATTGCGATACCCCTCGGTTTGCTTCGCACCCAAGATAGCAGGAATAGGTGGCAAAGGAATTTTAGCAATTCTAGTTAAATTATCTACTACTTGTTGTTGCTTATAGATAAGCTGTTGTGCGTAAGGTAGCATCTGCCATTGACATCCACCACAAACACCAAAATGACTACAAAATGGTTTAACCCTGTTTTCAGAATAGCTATGAAACTTTTTTGCAAAGCCTTCTGCCCAATCTGTTTTGTTTTTTTGCAACTGGATATCTACCACATCGCCCGGCACTGCGCCTTCAACAAAAATCACTTTTCCATCCACTCTTGCCAACGACTTACCTTCCGCGGCGTAGTCCTCTATAAGGACCTTTTCTAAAATAATTACTGGTTTTGACTTTCTCACGTAAACAAAGGTACAATCCAGCTACTAGATTATACCATTCCGCCCATTTAAATTAAACCCAAATCTGTTTTTTATTTTTTACTTTTACGTACTTAATTTGTCCCTAAACGCTTTTTTATATGTTGCAGAAAATAGTTGCTTTATGCAGTTTTGGTTTGATCCTTTTGTCTACTCCCTATGCCAACGCTCAGGTTGTAAAAAAAATACCTGCTAGCAATAAGCCAGAGGGCCACCATATTGAAATCACGCTTAAGCCTTATAAAAACACAAAAGTTTACCTTGGAACCAATTATGGGCAAAGTCGTGTATTGGCTGATTCTACTATCTTAAACGAGGCAAGCACAGGTTATTTTAAAGGAAAAGCAAAGCTAACACCAGGTATCTACTTTGTGGTATCTCCTAAGTACAGTATTCTTTTTGAATTTTTAGTAGACGAGGGTCAACAATTTAAAATATTTGCAGACACACTGAATTTGGCAGACTTTAAAATAATTGGATCAAGGGAAAATGATATTTTTAGCAGCTATTCCAAAACCATGAACCAACTTGGTACTCAAAGAAACCAACTGGAGCAGGCTTATGCCAGTGCTAAAACAGCAAATGATTCTACTATTATTTTACAATCATTAAAAAAATTAGACTCCAGCTTTAAGCAAGAGCGTCAAAAAATCATCACCTCTGCTCCTAAGTCAATGATGCGTTTTTTCTTAGATGTATTGCAAAGACCAGAAGCGCCAGCAATCCCAATAGTCAATGGCAAAGCGGATTCCACTTACCCCTTTTATTATGTTAAAAATCATTTTTGGGACAATGTCGTTTTCAATGACAATCGTTTACTTAGAACGCCTTTTTTTGAGGCTAAGCTAGATGAGTATTTTAAAAATTATGTATCACGCGAACCTGATTCGATTATCGAAGAAGTGCAATACATGTTAACGGTAGCCAAAACCGGAAAAGAAATTTATCCGTTTTTGCTTTTTAAGTTTACCAATAAATACATCAGTCCTGAATTTATGGGACAGGATAAAGTTTTTCTACACCTGTTTCAAAACTTTTTTAGCAAGGGTGATACCGTCTTGTTAAACAATGAATCTAAGAAAGCAATTACAGAACGTGCTTATAGTATCATGGCCAACTTAATTGGCAATCCCGCTCCTGCATTGGTTTTAAACACAATAGACAATCAATCCTTTTCACTATACAATCAACCCGCAAAATTTACATTCATCGCATTTTGGGATCCAACTTGTGGACATTGTAAAGTGGAGATGCCAAGAGTGGATTCTTTTTATACGAAAAGCTGGAAGCAATTGGGCGTTCAAGTGATTGGTGTAAATACCAATTTTAAAGAATTAGCAGCATGGAAACAATTTGTAACCGATCAACATTTTGATGCTGGATGGTCACATGTATACCAAACAGAAGCTGCACTGAATGCAGAGATCAACGCAGGCAAAGCCACTACTATCCGACAGTTGTACGATGTATTTAAAACACCTACTTTTTATTTGTTAGATAAGGACAAAAAAATAATTGCTAAAAATTTAACAGTAGATCAGTTCCATGATTTCCTTCAGTCAGTCACTAAAACACAGCCGAAACAACATCCCTAATCACCTTTGGCTTACCCAAAGTGTAATAGTGTAAAACAGGTACGCCTGCTGCTTTTAATTCCTTGCTTTGTTGGATTAGCCATTCTGTTCCAACTTGCTCACATTCCGCATCCGTCTTGCATTTATTAATAGCATTGGATAAATCTGTTGGGATGTCGACATGGAAGATTCTTGGCAAAATGGTCAATTGCTTCTTATTGGTAATCGGTTTTAATCCTGGAATAATAGGCACTGTAATCCCCATATCGCGACATGCTTGAACATAGTCCAAAAATTTTTGGTTGTTGAAAAACATTTGTGTCATGATATAGTCTGCACCAGCCTCTACCTTCTCTTTTGTTTTTAATAAATCAATCTCAAAATTAGGCGACTCAAAATGTTTTTCTGGATACCCAGCAACGCCCATACAAAAATCGGTTTTGCCTCCATTTAAAATATCTTCATCTAAATAAATACCCTGATTCAATTGTCCTACTTGTTTCAATAAATCAATAGCGTATCTATTACCACCCGGCTCTGGCTCAAAGCTAGCCTCATTCTTAGCCGCATCTCCTCTTAAAATTAAAGCATTGTCTATTCCTAAGAACTGCAAATCAATTAATGCATCTTCTGTTTCTCTTTTAGTGAAACCACCACAAATAATATGTGGTACTGCGTCAATATTATAATGGTTCATGATGGCAGCGCAAATCCCAACCGTACCTGGTCGTTTACGCACATCTACTTTTTCAAATGTGCCATCTGTTTTTTTCTTAAACATCGTTTCGCTTCTGTGGTATGTCACGTTAATCCATGAAGGCTTAAACTCCATTAAAGGATCCAAATGGTCATAAATAGAAGTAATTGTTTTGCCCTTTAATGGTGGCAGGATCTCAAAAGAGACCAATGTGTCTTTTGCTTTCGCTAAATGTTCTGTTACGTGCATAGAGTACAAAAATAGTTAATATTATTTGACTGGGTTCAAATAGTCTTTTTACCCTTATTTTTGTACAAATAATTACCGTGATACTAACGATACATACCGATAAGCTGATTAAACAATACAAGGGCCGTAAGGTTGTTGACCAGGTAAGCGTATCTGTAACACAAGGGGAAATTGTTGGACTATTAGGACCCAACGGTGCCGGCAAAACAACCACTTTTTATATGGTAGTTGGATTGATTGCACCAGACGAAGGCCGTGTATTTTTAAACGAAGAGGATATCACCCATTTACCCATGTACAAGCGTGCACAAATGGGCTTGGGATATTTACCGCAAGAAGCAAGTGTGTTTAGAAAATTATCGGTTGCAGATAATATCATGGCCATTTTGGAGATGACCAAATTGACAAAAGGCGAGCGTTTGCATAAAATGGAAACCCTTTTAGATGAATTTAATTTACAAAAAGTAAGAAACAATAACGGAGATAGTTTAAGTGGCGGCGAAAGAAGAAGAACTGAGATTGCAAGAGCATTGGCAGTAGATCCAAAATTTATTTTATTAGACGAACCCTTTGCTGGCGTGGATCCTATCGCAGTAGAAGATATACAGTCTGTAGTGGCTAGACTAAAATTAAAAGACATTGGCATTTTAATTACCGACCACAATGTCAACGAGACCTTATCCATTTGTGATCGTGCCTACTTGTTGATTGAAGGAAAAATATTCAAACACGGCACGGCGGAAGAATTAGCAGAAGACGAACATGTGCGACGATTATACCTTGGTACCAACTTTGAATTGAAACGCAAAGATTGGATTATCGAAATGGGACAAAAATAACCTATGAAGATTTTTAGCCCAGCATTATCTAGATTAGCAAGATTGCGCTATTGGCGTATCGAACATTGGGTTAAAGATCCGATTGCAGCACAACGTGAAGTGTTACAAGACCTAATCACACATGGTCAATACACACAAATTGGAAGAAAGTATCAGTTTACAACGCTATTCAATATTAGAAAATTCAAGGAAACGGTTCCTATTCAAGCGTACGAAGACATCAAGCCTTATATAGATGAGATCATGCAGGGAGCAACTGCTGTTTTATGGAATACGCCAGTAGAATGGTTCGCCAAAAGCAGTGGAACCACCAGTGATAAAAGCAAATTCATCCCTTTGAGCAAAGAAAGCATTGAGGATAATCACTTTCAGGGCTCTAAAGATGTGCTCAGTATTTATTATCACGCCTTTCCGGACAGTGATCTTTTGACTGGAAAAGGATTGGTCATTGGAGGTAGCCACCAAGTGCATCCAATTAAAGAAGACATTCAATATGGCGACCTCAGCGCAGTGCTACTTCAAAATGCCCCAATGTGGTCTGGCTTAATAAGGGTACCTGAATTGTCCATTGCATTGATGGACGAATGGGAATCAAAAATTGAAATGCTCGCCCAAAGCACCATTCAAGAATCTGTCACTTCTATTGCAGGAGTACCTACCTGGACATTGGTTTTATTAAAAAGGATTTTAGAAATTACCGGCAAGGCAACGATCAAAGAAGTTTGGCCTGATTTTGAATTGTACATTCACGGAGGTGTTTCTTTTACGCCCTATAGAGAACAATTTAAAAAGATCATCGGTGGTGAATGTAATTATCTAGAAATCTACAATGCGAGTGAAGGATTTTTTGCTGCTCAAGATCGTTTGAATGAAGAAGGTATGTTGCTCTTTTTAGACCATGGTATTTTTTATGAGTTCATGCCGATCGAAGAATATGGAAAAGAAAACCCAATGACCATTGGATTGGACAAGGTGGAATTGGGAAAAAACTATGCGATCGTCATTAGCACCAATGGTGGACTTTGGCGTTATCTGGTAGGCGACACCATTCAATTTGTGACGCTGGCTCCATTTAGGATTAAAGTGAGTGGAAGACTCAAACAATATATCAATGCATTCGGTGAAGAACTGATTGCAGACAATAGCGATAAAGCCATTAGTGAAACTTGTGCCAGTTTTAATGTGGTGATAAAAGAATACACAGCAGCACCTATCTACATGTCTGACAAGGGTGCTGGCGCACACGAGTGGTTGATAGAATTTGAACAAGCACCAAAAGATATGCACGCTTTTGCGATTGCATTAGACCAGAATTTACAAGCCGTGAATAGCGATTATGAAGCTAAAAGACATAAAGACATTGCGCTTAGTTTGCCACAAATCACTGCTGTTAAAAAAGATTGTTTTCATGAATGGTTAAAAAGAAAAGGTAAACTAGGAGGACAACACAAAGTACCTAGACTTTCCAATGAGCGTAAATTTGTAGAAGAATTGAAATTGATTCACCAAGAAGGATAATAAAAAAAACAAAATGATTGATGCGTTAGGATGGGTAGCCACTGCGGTTGTAGTAGGTTCCTTTGGAATTCAAGATGTAAGGAAATTAAGAATCACGAACATGTGTGGAAGCTTGCTTTGGATTGCCTATGGTTTTTTAAAACAGGATAATCCTGTTATATTTGTAAATATTAGTATCATACTCATGCATACTTATTGGTTTATTAAAAACAGAAAGTAATGAAATTATTAGCAGGAAAAGTAGCTATCGTAACAGGCGCAGCTAGAGGCATTGGCGCAGCCATCGCATTAAAATTAGCAGAGCAAGGAGCAAATGTCGCATTCACTTATGTGAGCGATAGCAGTTCAGATAAGGCCAACCAGCTAGTTGCTGATATAGAAAAGTTGGGTGTTAAAGCAAAAGCATACCAAGCCAATGCGGGTGACTTTGCTGCCTGTGAAACGTTTGTCAATGACGTAGTGGCTACATTTGGTACCGTTGATATCTGCGTTAACAATGCAGGTATCTCTAAGGATAATTTGTTGTTGCGCATGACAGCAGAACAATGGGATGATGTGATGGAAACCAATTTAAAGAGCGTATTCAATATGACCAAGCAAGTGATTCGTCCAATGATGAAAGCACGTAGCGGAAGTATTATCAACATGAGTTCTATCATTGGTGTTCGTGGTAATGCAGGTCAAAGCAGCTATGCGGCTAGTAAGGCTGGTATTATTGGATTCACTAAATCCATTGCTGCAGAAGTGGGCAGTCGCAATATTCGTTGCAATGCCATTGCTCCAGGATTTATTGAAACAGATATGACGCATTATTTAAATGAAGGTGAAGCAGGAAAAGCTTTCTTAGATAAAATTCCTTTGGGTCGTTTTGGTAAGGCAGATGAAATTGCCAACACCACTTTGTTCTTAGCGAGTGATATGAGTAGCTATGTAACCGGCCAGGTTATTAGTGCTTGCGGCGGTTTGAATATTTAAATTCTTTTGTCAATCTCTGCTTTAAGATCTGCATAGATTGATTCAACAGTACCTTCTCCTTTTACAGAAACAACTTTATTAAATTGTTTATAATAGGTAGCAACAGCTGTTGTCTTGTCATGATACTCTTGTATTCTAGCACGGATAATTGTTTCGTTGGTATCATCGCTTCTTCCAGAAGTCAATCCTCTTCCTAATAATCTTTTCACCAACTCCTCTTCACTTACTTCCAATGCAAGGACCACATTGATCTCGTTTGATTTCTTTTCCAACAAAGCATCTAATGCAACACATTGTGCTGTTGTTCTTGGAAATCCGTCAAATAAAAATCCTTTTGCTTCTGGATGTGCATTCATAAAATTATCTACCATGCCTATCACTACTTCGTCTGGCACCAACTGTCCTTGATCCATTAATCTTTTTGCTTCTAATCCTAAAGTGGTTTGATCTGCAATCTCACTGCGTAATAAATTACCTGTAGACAAGTGCTGCAAACCATAGGCTGCGATAATGTTTTCACTTTGTGTGCCTTTACCGCTTCCTGGAGGACCAAATAAGATTAAATTGAACATGGGATTGTGTTGATAGGCAACAAAGATAACGAACTCAACTAAATTTTTTTAACCCTATCTTATAAATTACTCAACAAATTATCTGAATACTTGTTAGTATTTTTATACAGAAATCAATACCATGTACAAAATACTTTGTTTTTGCCTTTTGATCAGCCAAACCGCATGTGGTCAGGCCTCCATCAAGCAATCCAATAAAACGAATACCATGCCAACAAAAGAAAATACCTATTATTCTAGAACTAGTAAGGAAGCGGTTATCGTACCGGATAGTGTTTGGAAACAAATATTAAGTCCAGAAGTCTATGCGATTGCTAGAGAAAAGGGTACAGAGCGTCCGTTTACAAGTGCCTTTGAAACCTCTAAAGCAATTGGTACTTATTATTGTAAAGCTTGTGGCAACCCGCTATTTAAAAGCGACACCAAGTTTGATAGCGGATGTGGATGGCCTAGTTTTTACGAGCCTGTGGCTAAACAGTCAATTATTTATACCCCTGACAACACCCATGGAATGGTAAGAACCGAAGTGCAATGCGGTAAATGTAAGGCGCATTTAGGTCATGTGTTTGAAGATGGTCCACCTCCAACTGGCTTACGTTATTGTATCAACGGGGTCATCCTCGATTTTGATGCAAAATAATACATTGCATAGGCTGTTATAAACAATCCAACAAAAGACAAAATCATCACACTTTGTGCAAAGAAGGCTGTCCATTCTATTTCCAAAGTCATGCCTTCTTTTACCAGCATCACGGTCACGCTACCCACATAGCCAATAGAATCGGCTAAATAGATAAAGAAACCAGCATTCCCCTTGATAGAATAAGCTGCGATCAAACGATCAAAATAGATAGAATTAAATGGGATATACACTAAGTATAAACCTAAACCCACCAAGAGCATCCACCAAAATGGATCCAATAGTTTTTGTGTGAAAAAATAAGTAGACAAGCCTGCGACCACAAATCCAATTAAAATAAATACATGCGCAATCATGAATGCCTTAAAACTATTTTTGACTGCAACCACTGCGCCAATCAAGATTAAAATAAAAATGGTGATTGGAATTTCTGTTTCAGAAAAAGTAGAAGGCTTTGCTGCATAGCCCATCTCCTTCCACATATCTGCCGAAAAATTATCTCTTATATCTCTAAAAATAGTAGCGAATAAATAGATTGCTACAAATGCAACTACGCCTGGTAAATATTGCTTTAAAATTAATTTTCGATCCGCTCCTGTCATCGGAATTCTTTTTGCCCTCAATGCTTCATCTTCTGCAGATGGCGCAGGCACTTTCTCCAAACCCCAAACACACAAAACCAATGGCAGTGCAAAAACTAAACCGGTACAAAAAGGGATCCAGGTTTCTGCAATATGAAAATGCAACATCAACCAAGCACCTACAGACTTAACCCATCCTGCAGAAAAAATAAAACTCACCGCTAAGGCTGCGCCTATAAAGTCTGTGCTACGCCTGCCTTCTACATAAGAAAAAACCACACCCCATAACATGCCAAGCGGAAAACCATTGATGAATAAAAACAAGATACTATAGGGTGCAGGCACAATGGCAAACAATAGCCAAGCGGCCCATGCAATGCCGGTTAATAAAAAAATAATTTTATATCGATTCTTTTTTTCTAGTCCAGATATAAACTTGATGCCATAAAACTTGGCCATCAAATAACCCAACATTTGACTGATCACCATCGCCGTTTTAAATGCAATTGGCCCAAAAGTCATGCCTTCAAATGTGCAAACTGTAAATGATTTTCTAAATCCAAATATAAAAACATACGTTCCAAAGGAAACCAATGCAGCATAAAGCGCTACTGATTTTTCTTTTGTAATAAATGACATGCCTATTTCTTTTAATGAAAACAATGTGTTCCAATCGTCCTCTTAAAGATAGGGTAATTCAATTAATTTTTATGGTAAGCAAAGACAAAAGGCTTCTCTGGATTGTCTTTTAAGGCGCGCTTTACTAGATGCGGCTTTTGGATGATTTTTCTTTTATTTAAATCAATCACTTCGATGTTCTGATAAAACAATTCCACTTGTTCAATTTGAAACAACATAGAATGAATTTCCAATAATAATATCAATTGCTTCTGTCTTTTTAAAACATCATTGTTCGCAAGATATATATGGCTTCTTAACATGGATACAAAACTACAATTTTTTACAAGTATATTTGAATAAGATTTATTTATTCATGCAACAAAAATCTGTACTCATCGCACCCTTAGATTGGGGACTTGGTCACGCAACAAGATGTATCCCCATCATTGCTGCGTTACAAGCGCTTGGCTATCGCGTAACGATTGCTACAGATGGTCCGCATGAAATTATTTTAAGAGAAGCCTTTCCTGACTTGAGTTTCCTGACATTAAAAGGATATGGTATTCGTTATTCAAAAAGAGCAGAAGGCTTTGCATTTAAAATGTTGATTCAGATTCCGCGCATTTTGTACAACATCCTTAGAGAGTTTTGGTGGTTACGTAAAACAAATCGTCATCAAGCATTTGACTTAATTATTTCTGACAACCGACTTGGCTTTTTCCATCTTAAAACGCCTTCTATATTTATTACGCATCAGCTGAACTTGCAAACACCATTTATTTGGTCAACTCGCTTGCTTCAATGGATGCAATACACCTGGTTTCGCTTTTTTTACACCATGGTTTGGGTACCCGACATGGAAGGCGACCAAAATCTTTCGGGCATTTTAGGGAATCCGAAGCATAAACCATCGGTGCCAGTTTGGTACATGAATAGTCTGTCTAGGTTAAAAGAGTATGCCACAGGTCAAACAGAAGTTCAAAAGCAGGAACACTTATTTTTAGGTATTGTGTCTGGACCTGAGCCCCAAAGGAGCATTTTTCAGGATATCTTATGGCAAGAGGGCAACAAAACCAATCATCCTTTTCAAATCATCGCAGGCACAGCCAATCAGCCTAATAACCAAGCTGTTTCTGAGCATGGGTCCATTGTCCCACATGTAGGCGGTCCCGACTTAGCAAAAGCAATCGAAAATGCCACTTATATTATCAGCAGAGGCGGCTATACTAGCCTGATGGAATTGATTCCTTTTAATAAAAAATTGATTTTAGTCCCTACTCCTGGGCAAACAGAACAAGAATACCTGGCTAAAAGATGGCAAGAAAAGGGATGGGCTATTGCCTATGACCAAACCGAATTTCATCTTGAAACTGCCCTCCATAAGGCGGCCACTTTTAAGTACCAGCCCATCCCTTTTAAAAGCTTTACAAAAGAAGCGTTGAAAGAAACATTAAAGCAAGTAAATTTGTAATATGGCTGTGCAAAAAACGGGTGAAGGGATTTTTGAAAATTTATCCAACTATTTAATTATTGATGTTAGAAGTCCCGGAGAGTATTTGCATGCGCATATGCCTAATGCGTTTTCACTTCCACTTTTTAATGACGAAGAGCGTGCTGCAATTGGCACCACCTATAAACAACAAAGTAGAGAAGCTGCTATCAAATTGGGGCTTCCTTTTTTTGGCACCAAGATGTTAGGCATGATTGAAATGGTGGAACAATGGGTGATGGATCACGAAAAAAAACATGGCAACAAGCCCGCTATTTTAGTACACTGTTGGAGAGGCGGCATGCGAAGTGCTGCTGTCGCTTGGCTACTTGATTTATATGGTTACAAAACAGAACAACTCACGGGAGGCTACAAGGCCTATCGCAATTGGGTATTAGCGCAGTTCGAAAAAAACTATTCGATGAAAGTGTTGGGTGGATACACTGGTTCGGGTAAAACAGAAATATTATTACAGCTTCAAAAAAGTAAAATTCCTGTCATCGATCTTGAAGGCTTAGCAAATCATAAAGGATCTGCATTTGGCGCGCTTGGACAAAATGAACAGGATAGTCAGGAACAATTTGAAAATAATTTAGCGGAGGCTTTATTTAACATGAGCACATTGCATCCTTATTTTTGGGTAGAAGACGAAAGTCAAAGAATAGGAACGAACATGTTACCGATTCAATTTTTTAAAAACTTGCGCAACAGTATTTGTTATTTTATTGATATCCCCTTTGAGTCTCGCTTGAAATTTATTGTTCAAGGATATGGAAAATTCCCTGTTGCAGACCTCATTGCTGCTACATTAAGAATTCAAAAACGATTAGGGGGATTAGAAACCAAGACCGCGGTCAACCTATTTGTTGAAAATGATATTGAAGGCGCCTTTTCAATTTTATTAAAATACTATGACAAAGTATATTTAAAAAACGTTGAAACAGCGTCTATTCCAAAGTTCAAAATAGAAAAAATCGAGGCACCAGAAGTTCATCCTATTGAAAACGCAGGAAGATTAATGCATCTATAATTATAGTATATGTTACAGCAAATTTTAGCATGGTGGTTTTTTAAAGTGAGGGGCTGGACAACCGAAGGTAAATTTCCCTACGAACTTAAGCAGTCTGTAATCATTGCTGGCCCGCATACCCATAATGTGGATTTTTTGCTTGGGTTAGCAGTACGCAAAAAGCTACACTTTGAATTTGTACAGTTTTTAGGGAAAAAAGAGCTTTTTAACCCAATCACTGGGTGGTTTTTTAGACTTTTAGGCGGTCATCCAGTTGATCGAAGCAAAAAAAGCAATATGGTAGACCAAGTGGTAGCGCTGTATCGACAAAACGAACGTTTTCATATTGCTATTTCTCCCGAGGGCACCAGAACCAAAGTGCTTAAATTTAGAACTGGATTTTATCATATAGCTAAAAACGCACATGTTCCTATCTTGATGGTAGGCTTTGATTTTGGCAAAAGACGCGTGGTATTTGCTGATCCAATTTTTCCGAGCGACAACGAATCTGCCGATATGCGCTTAATTGTTGATTTTTTCAAACAGTTTCAAGGCTATGTTCCAGAATATGGTATCACCGATGATATAGTTTGTTAAAAAGGAGTGATTTTTCATATTTGTTTTATTCCTAAGCCGTAGTTTCCTATTTTTGTTACAGCAATAACTTGATTATTCATTTATTAAAACCGACTTAACATGAAAAGTAAAATTTTTTTAGCGCTTGCTCTTATTAGCTTAGGTGCTTTTTCTTGCGTTAGCCCTAAAAAATTACAAGAGGCAGAAGCAAAATATGGTCAATTAAACGGAGCATATGCGGACCTTCAAAGTAAATACCGTGATGCACAAGATGCAACTGCAAAAGCAAAAAATGATGCAGATAAAATTGCTGCAGAAAGAAAGTCATTAGAAAAACAAGTTGCTGATTTAAACAAGCAAATCGACTTTTTGAAAGAGAACAACAATGTGGTTTTAGGTCAATTGAAAGATATGTCTGTTGTAACAGGTGCACAAGCTGAAAGCATTAAAAAGTCTTTAGACAATATTGGTGCAAAAGATATGTACATCCAAGGATTACAAAGTTCAATGGCTCGTAAAGATTCAATCAACATGAACTTGGTGATGAACTTGAAAGGTGTATTGGGAGACTTAAACGATGACGACGTAAATGTAAAAGTGGATAAAGGCGTTGTATACGTTGACATTTCTGATAAATTATTATTCAAAAGCGGAAGCTTCAACGTAACAGATAAAGCAAAAACTGTATTGGGTAAAGTGGCTAAAGTATTAGCAGCTCAACCATCTATTGAATTCATGGTAGAAGGCCATACAGATTCTAAGCAATTATTAGACAATGGTTCTGTATTAGAAGACAACTGGGATTTATCTGTAAAGCGTGCAACAACTGTAGTGCGTATTTTACAAGATACTTATGGTTTAGATCCTAAGCGTATGACTGCAGCTGGTAGAGGCGAATATGCACCATTGGTTGAAAACGATAGCGCTGCAAACAGAGCTAAAAACAGAAGAACAAGAATTGTAATCTTACCTCAATTAGATCAGTTCTTTAAATTATTGGAGAAGAAGTAAAGTTTTTTAGGCGTTTTGAAGAAAGATAAAACGCCAAAAACTTTCTCTTATGATTTTTTCAGGGCACCCCATAAACGGGTGCCCTATTTTTTTGTTTTCCACGACCATAAAAATGCTCCCAACTAAACGTATCTTCGCTGCATGCAACAAGCGTATTTGAATGGATTAAACGAACAGCAAAGAGAAGCAGTACTTCATCTTAATGGACCCTTGATGATTATTGCCGGTGCGGGTAGTGGAAAAACAAAAGTGTTGACCTCGCGTATTGCGCATTTAATGCATAGCGGAGTAGACTCTTTTAATATATTGGCACTTACTTTTACCAATAAGGCTGCCGCGGAAATGAAAGAAAGGGTAGAAAAAGCCCTTGGCAACACCGAAGCCCGTAACTTATACATTGGCACTTTCCACAGCGTATTTGCCCGCATATTAAGAGCAGAAGCAGCCAAGCTGGGCTATCCTCAGAGCTTTACCATCTATGATACGGACGATTCTAGGTCTGTGTTGAAACAGGTCATCAACGATATGGGCTTGGATGATAAATTGTATAAGCCCAATGTAGTGCACAATCGTATCTCGTCTGCTAAAAATGCTTTAGTAGGTCCAAGTGAATACGCGATGGACAATTTTTTAAAGCAAGAAGACGCCAGAGCGAATCGTCCACAGATTGCAGAAATCTACGCAAGCTATGTAGCACGTTGTTTCAAAAGTGGCGCAATGGACTTTGATGATTTGCTATTTAAAATGCATGAATTGTTGCGTGACTTTCCAGAAGTGTTGCACAAGTATCAACATAAGTTTAAATATATTTTAATTGATGAGTACCAGGATACCAATCCGGTGCAGTATCAAATTGCAAAATTACTTGCAGCGGTGCACGAAAATCTTTGTGTAGTGGGTGATGATGCGCAAAGTATTTATAGTTTCCGTGGTGCAACCATCGAAAACATTTTACAATTTCAAAAAGACTATGACGACGTTAAATTAGTCAAGCTAGAACAAAACTATCGAAGCAGTAAGTCGATTATCGAAGTCGCAAATTTTGTCATCAAAAACAATCAAGGTCAAATTCCAAAAGTGCTTTGGACCGATAACGATGAAGGGGATAAAATTAAGTTAGTGCGTACGATGACCGACAACGATGAAGGAAAATTTGTGGCCGATAGCATTCAAGAAAATAAATTAAGAAATCATTTTTACAATAAAGACTTTGCCATTTTATACAGAACGAATGCACAGTCAAGATCTTTTGAGGAAAGCTTAAGAAGAACTGGTATAGCGTATAAGATCTATGGTGGGCTTAGCTTCTATCAAAGAAAAGAAGTCAAAGATTTTATTGCCTACCTACGTGTCATTGCCAATACGAAAGACGAAGAAGGATTAAAAAGAATTATCAATTACCCTGTGAGAGGAATTGGTAAAACAACGGTGGAAAAATGTTTAGTGATTGCAAGCGAACAGAACATTACCTTTTTTGAAGTACTAGAAAAAGCAAAAGGTTTTGGTTTTAAAGCGGGTACACTCAACGCCATTGAAGAGTTTGTGACGATGGTGAAATATTTTCAAAACCTCTTAACTAAAAACAATGCTTACGATGTAGCAGTACAAGTGGGTAAGAGTACCAATATCATTAAAGAACTTTTCAATGATAAGTCTACCGAAGGATTAGCGCGTTACGAAAACGTACAAGAATTATTGAACTCAATTAAAGAGTGGACCGAAAGCCCTAGCAATGATGATGGTGAATTAGGCGATAAAAGCTTAGGATCTTATTTACAACAGATTACTTTAATTACCGATGCAGATAACGATACTGGCAACGAAGACACGGTTAAACTAATGACGGTGCACGCTGCTAAAGGTCTGGAATTTGATTGTGTGTTTGTGGTAGGATTAGAAGAAACATTATTCCCTAGTGGAATGAGTGTGAATACAAGAGAGGAGTTGGAAGAAGAGCGTAGATTATTTTATGTTGCCGTAACAAGAGCAAAGAAACACTTATGGTTAAGTTATGCCAACTCGAGATATCGCTTTGGTCAACTGGTACAAAACGACCCAAGTAGGTTCATTGAGGAAATGCCAGAGGAAAAATTAGACAAGTCGAGTGCAGGTGGTGGTGCCAGAAACCAATCAAGCGGATGGGGCAGCGCCTACGACAGAATGCATGGTGGTAATAAATCGGGCTACTGGAACGAGTCCAAGCCAAAAACGACTGCATCTAAGCCTAGCTATATGCCGGTTACGCCTCCTAGCACATTGAATAAAAATCATATTCCATCGGCCAACTTCATAGCTGCCGACCCAACGGCCTTGGAAGAGGGCATGAAAGTGGAGCACCAAAAATTTGGCTTTGGCATCATTAAGACCATTGAGGGCTCGGCCCACAACCCAATTGCCAATATCCTTTTTGATACCAATGGAGAGAAAAAGATCATGCTGAACTATGCCAAACTGAGTATTATCCCAAATTAAAGGATGTCGTTTTTCGATATCGGAAAAATAAAGGGAGATTCAGCCTACTTGGGCTACCAAGCAGCGCAATTTGATTAATTTTGTACCGGATCCATTAAAATAGCAGATTATGATTACAACAGGCAATACCATCGTGAGCATTTATACAGAAATGACACCGAATCCAGAAACTATGAAGTTTGTGGCGAATAAGTTATTGTACCCAGGCAAAAGCTTAGATGTAGCAGAAGAGTCTTTGGCTACACCTTCACCTTTGGCAAAAGAATTGTTTAGCTTCCCTTTTATTAAAAGTGTTTTTATCGCTAGCAATTTTGTGACATTGACTAAAACAAATGATACAGAAGATTGGCAGGATGTGATTCCTACGATAAAAACATTCTTGAAAGAATATCTTGAAGCGGGTGGTGTTGTAGTCAACGAAGATGAAGTGGCGAAGATGAAACAAGAAGCAACCAATGTGGTTTCTGCTGATGACGATGATGTAGTAAAACGTGCGAAAGAATTATTAGAAAATTATGTAAAGCCCGCTGTTGAAATGGATGGTGGTGCAATACAATTTAAAAGTTATAACGACGGCATCGTCAACCTGATGTTACAAGGGTCTTGTAGCGGATGTCCTTCTTCAATGGTCACATTGAAAGCCGGTATCGAAGGCATGATGAAGCGTATGATTCCAGAAGTAAAAGAAGTGGTTGCTGAAGCAGAATAGTTAGCCATTTTAGTGCGCTTTTAAAAGTTAGCGCACTAAAATTTGCCCTCTAATGATTTTGTTCAAAAAAATAAAATTTTTCGAACCTCTCGTTTCCTTCACCTATTGGCTTTAAAAGATAAATTTTTGATGGGTTAAAAAGTACGAAAAAGGCCTCGCAGTAATGTGAGGCCTTTTTATTTCTTGTCCCGTCATGAATGATGAAAAATTAATCAATCAACGGTTAATAATATATATGGTCGATCTAATACCCAATTATTAAATTTTTTCTTTAAAAAAGGGGTTAATGTAATTTGAATGATAAATTGCAATAAAGCACCTTTTATTATTTCTGAAAAAAATTGGTTTAATATATTTGGTATAACTTTCTGTTTTGAATTTTGTAACTGAGTCTGTTAGAATTTTTACATTAAATTCGGTAAACCATTCTTTTTTATTATAAACTTTAGTAGTGTCATTTAAAATTGAATAATTTAATATTTTACAATCCATTTTATTTAGACGGAACCGTTTAGAGACAACAAAATCAGACCCCATCCCATGTTTTTTTATGGTTTCTGAGTAATTTTTATAACTAGTGAAATAATGGGGCAATTCATAAGTTGCTCCTTTAAAATAAAATGTTGAAGTTCTAATTTCATTGTTAAATATATTATTCATTATCAATTTAATTTCTCGCAATTCTTGGATTTTTTTAGATTCAAGCTCACGTTGTTGAGAAAATAATTGAAGACTATATAGAATTATAAAATAATTAATGATTACTTAAATATGTTATAAATAAAATGTTTGCTAATCATAATCTATCATTATATATGATTTGTCAAAAAACCACTCACCGTTTATTTTTTTAAGAAAAAACGAATCTAAATAATTTTTACCTGATATAGCAATAAAACATCTAGTGTAATTTCTGAAAAAAATCGGCTTCATAAATTCAGTGTTATATTTCTTGATTTTTGATAATGAATCTGGTATAATTTTTATTTTATTTTTTACGAACCATTTTTTTTGAATTTGAAATCGATTTGTATCATTTAAAATAAACAGTTTAATTTCATCAATATCGGATTTGTTTAATTTGAGAATGTCCGCATATGAAGTGTCAAAGTAAAACCAACTTTCTTTACTTTTAGTTTTTTTTTGATTGTCTATATATTCTTTATAACAAGAAAGGTGTTCAGGTAAATTATAAGTATCGTCAAAATTCAAAAATACTCTATCAAATTTTTGATTAGCTGAATTTTTAAAAATCAATTTGATTTCTTTTATATATTTTCTGTCATATTTATTTTGAGAAAATGATATATTGAAAATTGATATTAATATTAAATTCAAAATTATTTTTAAAATATATTTCATTATTCTATATTTATATTATATAAACAAGGGGATATTGAACCTAAAGGTGATTCTGTCTTATCTGCCCATTGTACTTGATTGGCTTTTCTATACCAATCATTAGTATCATTTAAATCAAATAACCCTATTTGAGCATAATAATTTAATGCATTATCAAAATCAGATTTTTTGATATCTTTTATATCATCACCGACAGAAGCTCTTAAATTAGCAAAACACAGCGCTATTGTAACATCATGATGAGATTTTAATTGCGGGTATAAGTCTTCAAGACTACTTGCTAGTTTTTCGATATAATCATTTAACATTCTAGTATGTTCATTTGGAGTTGATTGCTTGTTATATAAAATTTTAAAATTATTGTGTAAAATTTCATGCATAATTGTAAGTGTTTGAGCTTCAGGTGAATATTCTTTTAATTTTGAATTATTCAAATTGATTATAAAGTTTTTATTATCAGGATCTGCTGATGCACTTCCTTTAATTGGTATTCCATTTTTATCAGTTAAATTATCATCTTGCTTAAACGTCAAAGTTATATTATTGTTTTCGCCAAATACATTTTGCAATATGCCTCCAATAGCATTTGTTAATTTATTGGCATTTTGAAGATTTGAAATTAATGCTTTTAAACAAGGATCGGTAATATCATTAATGATTTTAGCAATATCTTCATTCCCGGATCCACCACCACTACCACCACCCACACAATTTACTTTAATGATGTCTAATCCTTCAGAAATGCCAATTGTTGTTTGACAGTCATTCCCATAGTCACATTGTGATCCAATAAACTCCCTATCGATACTCCCATCATCATAATATGTCACTAAATAATATAGTGTACAGCCTGATGATTTGACCAGATTTGAACCAATACTGTATGATTGTTTTGGGGAAGTTTTATTTGATTGATTAACAATATTCGAGCTTGTAATTAATTTTTCATATTTTCTACTGCCATTTTGATACCCATATTCCCATAAAAAATTATTTGACAAACTAAAAGCCTTTATTGAGCCAGTATATCCATTCATTTTATATTTATAAAAGCCTGCAATGATATCTATAGGAGCAATTATATCATTATGAATAATTTCATTGGTAGGTTTATTGAAAGCGGAGTTTTTAGTTTGTGAAATACATGATTGACTATTTGGCATTTCTGTAATTAAACTATAATAAATGCTTTGTGTATTATTATTGTACAAAAAAGTCATGCCTATTCTATTTCTATTGTAATTTAATGGTACATATATTAGTTTTACATCCTTGGATATAGATCTCTCTGAGATTTTACTTCATTCTGATTTACTTATTAAAGTGTCAATGAACAAGCTTGATTTTAATTCAATTATTTTTTGTTGATTTAAATAATTTAACAATATTTCTTTAGAAGCATTTTGAAAATTTATTCCATTAGTTTGATCTTTTTTATTACAAGATATAGAGCACAGAATAACTAGAGAATATAAACTAAGAATAGTTGTTAAAACTGATTTTTTCATGATAACTTATTTAAATATATATTAGATTCTATTATTAAACTTAAATAAGTTTTATTCTAAATAAAAAATAAATAAAATTTGTAATTAGATTAAAATCTATGCTTTAGAAAAGTTTAATAAGATAAATCAACCGTATATATTTAAAATCAGCTTTTTAGTTATATATAATAAAATGGATTTGTAGAATTATATCTGCTACATTTAATTTATTTTATTATTACACTGTCGTATATAAATCTTAGCTGTTCGGATTATTAGAACAAAAAAACCGAAGCAGGTAATTCACCGCTTCGGTTTAAATAGTTATTTTTAATCTATAAAACCCCTATTGTTTATTTTTTTCGAAAAGCCTACAGCTTTCCGTAAAAGAAAAAAAGTTTCGAAAAGCCTACAGCTTTCCGTATAAGAAAAAAAGTTTCGAAAAGCCTACAGCTTTCCGTAAAGCGCTCTTAGCTTTTCTCTTGTCATGATCGTTTCCCAATCTTTTCCAAGTGCATTCTCCCATAATGGTTTCATGCCAAGGGATACATTGATCATAGCATCAAATTGTTCTTCGGTTAAGTTGGCACAGATACCAACAGGAATATCAATATTGTTCTTCGCAACCATATGCTTGAACTCTTTTACACCAGCTGGATAATATTCCTCTAAGTGATTCATCACGATACAGTTTCCTATACCATGTTTTGTACCTAATAAATAACTTAAACCATAACTCACCGCATGTGCCACACCCACTTGACTATAGGCAATGCTCATGCCACCTGCATAAGATGCCATCATCAATTGATCATCACACTCATCGTCCCATGTGTTTTTTTCAACAAATACTTTTCTACAAAGCTCTAATGCTTTTTCGCCATAGCTCTTGCTAAACTCGTTTAAGAAAGTACCTTCTAAACTTTCAATGCAATGGATATAGCAATCCATGCCTGTATAAAAACGTTGGTTCGCTGGTGCGTCTTTTGTTAATTCAGGATCTAATACAATTTGATCAAATGGGGTAAAGTCAGAATTCATTCCAAGTTTTCGCGTAGGTCCTGTTAACACAGTTGTGCGACTCACTTCAGCTCCTGTTCCACTCAATGTTGGAATACCCACTTTATAAACGCCTGATTGTTTTACCAAGTCCCAGCCTTGGTAATCTGCCGAAGAACCCGGATTGGTCATCATCAATGCGACCGCTTTTGCCAAGTCCATTGTAGATCCACCGCCGATACCTATGATACCACTCACTTCTCCAAATTCAGCTTTTAATGCAGCAGCTAGTGCATCCACCTGCGTTGTTTTTGGTTCGTACGTCACATCAACAAAAACAATTTTATCTTTTCCTCTTAGTGGCACCCTGCTCGCTAATGCCTTTCCTTCGAAATAATGATCTAAAAAAAAGATCATTGGGAAATCACCTTTTCTACGAGGTGCTATAATTTCATCTAATTGGTTAAAAGATCCGCGGCCATATACCACATAATCTACCATTTTAAAATTGCGAAACTGCATACAGATAATTTTATTGAACTAATTTCTTTTGTAATTCCTCCAAAGATACGCC
>JACCDN010915083.1_pt1 | contig 29044 bp, 27 predicted proteins | sample 7441691 | NCBI WGS metagenome assembly JACCDN01 (sample SAMN15323439, study PRJNA562643) | freshwater metagenome | isolation source: river surface water | place: USA:Blue River Watershed | collected 2017-08-16 | reverse complement strand
GGACAAGATAGTGCATAAGCTTACCCATCGCTTCACTAAAAGCCTCTTTGTGCAACACTAGGCTTAATCTTGCGGAATTAGGAGATCCAAAATCAGTTCCAGGGACAATCACTACTCCAGTATCATTCAGAATGTCTTCGCATATCTGAACAGAATAGTCGGTTTTGCCTTGAACATTAGACGAATCCCCTTCTAAATTTTTATAGTTCTCAAAGACCGGTGTCTGAGTAAAATCGATCATGAAATAAAATGCTGACGTTGGTTGATACCAACATTTCATAAGATTGAAATCTTTTAACTTTTCACGAATGACAATGGAATTTTCGCGTAAATGATTTTTCACTGGAATTAAAAAATCTTGAGCATTATCAAAATCATAGGCCAGCATTGCTCTTTGAACTAAAGAGCTCGCGGAAGCGGTAAGCTGTCCTTGTAAATTTTCAACAGCTTTTGCCAAAACTTTTGGAGCAATACAATATCCAATACGAAGTCCAGTACTCGCAAACGCTTTCGAAATACCATCAACGATAATTGTTCTTTTTAATAACTCTGGTTTTTTTTGATAAAAATAAGAGGGTTTTGGATCGTAGTAATAAACATCAAAATAAATTTCATCTGAAATAATGGCGATATCTGGATACTCAAGCATCAGCTCTGCAAATTCACTCATCCATTCATCTGAATAATGAATTCCCGCCGGATTGTTTGGACTATTAATGATAATAGCTCGTGTTCTATTGGAAAAAACTTTCCTTAGCTCGGAAATACTCGGAGTAAAAACATCAAAAACATTTGACTGAACAGAAATAGGAACCCCTCTGCAAAATTTAATCATCTCAGGATAGGAAATCCAGAATGGACTAAAAATAACAACTTCATCTCCCGGTTCAATAAGCGCACCAAGAATATTTGAAATCGAATGTTTTGCACCATTAGAAATAACACAATCAAATTCTGTATCATGACCTTGAAAAGATATTCCACGAGAGTGCTCAATATGTTTCATTAATTTTTGTCTTAGTTCAACAAAACCAGCGACAGGACTATACTGATAACTTTTTAAAAAATCTAATTCTGATCGAAGTGAGTCAATGAAAGTTAGCGGCGGTCTAAAAGGCAATTGTCCCGCTGTTAAATTGTAAATTTGTTTTCCTGCTTCTTGTAATTCTAAAGCTTTTGAATTGAGTTTTAAGGTAACACTTTCTGGAATTCCCTTTACTCTTGAACTTAACTTCATAACGATCCTTCATTTAGATGATATAAATATTATGCGTGCTTAAGGAATTTCTGTCACTATTTCTGTTATTAAGATAAACGAGTCTCCTTGAGAAAATTCGCGATTAACCTTCAGCCCTTGGGTTAACAATTCTAGCTTTGGCCCTTTTTGTTTATCGCTTTCAATCCACAAAGCTCCTTGAAATTTTTCGCTGATTAAAAACTTAATGACCTCGAAATAAACTTGATGGTTTTCATAGGGGGGATCTAAAAATATGGCCGACTCGCTTTCAATATTTTCATCTCGCAAATTTTTTAAAAATGTCTTAACAGATTTCTCTGCTCCAATCGATATAAGTTCGTAGCGCCGACTTACTTGATATTTTTGATCAATCGTTTCAATGTTTTTTTTTAAAATTTCATAAACTTTTTTATTTGTCTCAGAGAAATAAACTTTCGATGCCCCTCTGGACCATGCCTCTAATCCAATAGAGCCACTTCCGGCACATAGATCAACAAAATGAAATCCATCAAAACTTTGATAATAATCAAAAAGCCGTCTTTTTAAAAGAATTTGAGTGGGTCTAATTAAATCACCTTTAGGTGTATCTAGAAAAAAACCTTGAGCAATTCCGCCGAGAATTTTAAGCGACATTTCGTTTTGCAGCTTTAACAGCTAACGGAATATTAAATTTAATTCCATTATCCATTTCCACTACACAACCCGATTCTTCTGAAAGCTTAATTTCAACGCCTTCAAAAAATAACACTAACCCATCATCTCCTTGAACAGAAAGCTTTGCAACGCTACCACCAACTTTGAAATTCATTATTAAACTCATTGACCCTTCTGCCTGAAAAGAAACCGGCGAATCTGTATTCATTGGCTTCACAGCGGCTGGAATTGAAGCCGGTGCTGGCATTTTAAAAACATTGCCATCAGTTTTTGCCGACTCATAAGAAGTTTCGTGAGTGTCAAAACTTCCTCCCGCGCTTTCAAGACTATCTGTAGCTTTAGCAGCAACGGTTTCTGCTACGCTTGCTGTTTCAACTGCTGTAACTTCCACTTCATCTAAAATTTGATCAACTTCTTCTAACTCTTGATCATCATCTATTTTCGCGATGACACTTTGATCTAAGGCAATTTCTTCATGCGAGGCTTTGCGGTCCATTTCTTCAAGGCGTTTTAAAGAGTTTTCTAATTCTTCATCAATTTGTCTTTGCAAATCGTTTGTAACCAAGTTACTTGGATCAATCTTTAGCGAGCTTGGCCCAACTGCTAGATCCGATCTTGCGCTTATTGTTTCTGTCGATACAGCAACATGACCATCGGTGAATTCCCTTTCTAGATTCTCAATCTCACTCATTATGTCTTGAAGCTCTGATTCGTTAAAACCTAATTCTTCGCCTACGGCTTCCGGTGAGTTTTTCTTAAAATCGGTCATACTTTGCCCCTAAAAAGAAATATTTCTCAGTGCATTATCGGAAACTTTTTTAACATTCTTAAGACCTTTAAATGAAAATATGAATGCATAAGCTAACTCGCTGAAAACACGAAGTCGAAAAAGGAAAAAAAAGAATTTTTTCCATGACAACGATCGCATTCTGAGTGACAATTTTGGTTCTTAAATTTAGTTGATTAAATTAGGTGCTTTTAAGGGTAAAAGTTGAATTCATCAGGCAATTTTAAAGCTTCAAGATGGCTGTTAAATATACATGACAATCGTGTCTTAAAAACTCAAGAACAGGATGAACTTCCTGGTATCAGTTTTCTATCATCCACTTTTAAGCCTAGCGACTTTTTTATTCCAGGTTGGAAAGGCGAAGGCTTAATCTCTTCCTCTGCTATCCAAATTAAAAATGCCATCCAAACTCTCACTAACGATGCTCGCGGCCAATACAAAACATTCGCCGGATCAAATCGCTCTCTTAAACTTTCAGTTTTTAATGAATTCAATTCCTTTCTTTCTCACAAAAATTTAGACGTAAAAGAATTAAAAAATTTCAACGATTTTTGGAATGTTTTCCAAATCGCAAACTCTCACCAAGAGTTGCTAGAGGAATTCGAAACAATTTACTGTTTTAGAGCAGTGGCTATTTATCTTTTTAGAATTAAATTTTTACTCGAACTATCACACGAAATTGCCATTACACCGACAGAAGATAATTTAATCAACCCATTATCTTTTCTTGGAAAAATTTTCAAAAAAGACAGCTCGACTGAACTTAATTGTGAATGTTTAAGCACTAATCAATACAGTTGGTATCGCCCATCTTTTGAATACAAAATCGAAGTAGTAAAACTTCGTGATCAATTCAAAAATATTACACTAACTGAACTTATAAAAATTTTTTCCACAACTGATGCAGAAAAAATTTATTCAATGTCGAATTACAGTCATTCTCTCTCTCACTTATCTATGGGACTTTTAATTAACGAACTTGCTATTCAAATGCCTAAATGGATCGATCGCGACAATTTTAATGAAGAGAATAAATCTTCAGCATTTTTAAAAAGCCGTTCCATTAAGGTTTTAAACACCCTTTTTGCAGGGAAAAACGTATCCTCTCTCGCTCTTTCTCACTGGCTAGCTCAAGATCACAATATGAAGAGACAATGGGACCATTTAATAAGTCCAGAATTTAAAGGTCATGAGTTTATCGAAGGTCCTTACCTAAAAATTTGCCAGGAATTACAATTTTTAAGCTTCCTTGCCAAGGTTGCTTGCGAACAAGGCCACGAAGTCATTCCATTTATTTGTAAAGTTATGAAGGAAAAATACTTAGCTTCTAGCGATGTTTCTCAAGCTTCTTTTTTTCAGGTATCAGAAATAACAGGAACTGACCAAGAGACTATTTACGATCGTATTGTTTTAAACCTTATCGACCTTCCTAAAACCAATCCTCACTTCTACGTTGTAGGGCAGCTCTTAAGTTATAAAGACCAGTTAAAAAATGGTGGCCGAATCATTCTTTTCACGAATCAAAAAATTTTCGTTCCATCACAAAGTGAAAAAGTCGAACAACTGCTTAAAGACTTCAAAATTGAATGCCAATTCAATCTAGAAAATTTAGTTGGAAAAGGCGAAATCGCTCAATACGTTATGATTCTATCAAGAAGACGAAATAGGCCAGAAGCTAGCTCATTTTTATTTCAAGCTCCAAGAGAATTGAAAGAAACTTGCCATAGTTTCGAATTGTCAGGAGAGCTTACTCGTTTCAACAAATTTCATCATTTTGTTGAAGAGCTCAAAACGTTCTTAAAAAATAAAAAGCTTCAATCAACACCAATTTATCAAAAATCAATCGATACAGACTTAAACTTTGACTACCATATCGATGCAATTGTTGAAGGAAAACTTTTAAGCTCAACGACAAAAGATTCTGGACCTAAGCTACACTCAAATTTTTTTAAAAGTTTGTATAAATCATGTATTGGTTTTGAGAATTTTTTCTCCATCGAAAGTATTAATACATCGATTAGTGCGACGTCAAAACGGCAACTCTCCAATGATATTTTAGGAATTAAAACAGGTGCTTCAAGCTACCCATTGATTCTTATTGTGAACTACACTTCACCGACGAACATTAAGTTAGAGCTTGTAAGTGGGGAATCGTATCAAGCAAAACTTGAAACTTACGGCACAGCTTTCTTTAGCTATTTTGGCCTTTCTCAAAAAATTAAGGATATCAATTTAAACGTATTTAGAGAGTATTTTAACTCGTCTATTGGCCACCAGGTTATTCAACTTCAATTAGGTGACGGTCAATCAAAATTAAAAGCTAAAATAAAGTCCCTACTTATTCCAAAGTTTTTTTTAGAAACACATTTTTTACCAGAGAAAGAACTCACAATGATGGAGTTCTACCTTAAAACTTCAGATGAACTCTTAAGCTTAGATCCGACAAGAATTCAGCAAGAATTTAATGATTGTTATCAAATTTCAGAGAAATTAAAAGAAAAATATGCTTGGCACTTATTGGGTCTCAGTTCATATTTCAATGTTACTTTAAATAATATTTTAATGAGTGACTTTACCAAGGAATCAACAAAGATTTCTTTTACTAATCCGCTAATCATGAAACCACTTATTGAACTTCCAACAACCGCAGTTTATCCGCGCAACGAGGACGTTTTCATTGAGATAAAATCTGCAAATACATCTGATTTATTTAAGAACTTAACTGCCCTTAAAGTAAAAATAGATGAAAACGGGACTTCTTCATTAGTTCTTAAAAACCAAGATGCTGAAATTGTTGAGATGTATTCAGCACCATTATTAATTCAGTTTTTAAAATTTATCTTAGATCAAGCTTATGGACATAGAGTTTCTGATATTTTATCTACACTAAGAATTCCCAAACTTAGTGAGCTTCAAAAACTAACAAACAATTATCAGGATCTCGCATCAACATTTGAAGAAATTAAAAATCAAAACGAAAACTTTATTGCTTCAATTCTAAATTACTCAATGTTCAATAATGAATAGTTTATTGCACTGAGATAAGATCTAAAATTTCTTGTTTTGTTCCAAATTTCACATCAACAAGGCGTGCAGAATTTTGAACTTTATCTGCGCCTTTAAAAACAAGCTTAATGATCTCACCAGTTGTCTGGCCTTTGATATTTTTATTAATGTCATATTGAATCTTACCACCAAATTCTTCCATGAAAGACTCACATATTGTTAAACCGATTGTAATTGAGTCAATACTTTTATCTGCTTGCTTGGTATTAACAGCAACTCCGGCCGTCACAATATCCATGACAACACTTGAACCAAGTCTTAAACCATTAATTGTCAATTTTCTTCCAGTCAGTTCTGTTTTTTCTTCAAGTGAGGTAATTGCGTTCGAAAGTGCTTGAAATAAAACCTGCTCTAATTCTTCTGTTCTAAATTGGATACCTAAACTTTGTCCCATATTAAGTTCAATCGCAATTCCATTTTTGAAGATACGATCAGAAACTAAATCAAAAATTTTCTCAACGGCATTTTCTAAATTAGCCACGCCTCTTACTGCTGTTGCATTTTTACTATTGCGATCTTCATTTCTTCTTTGGGCCAATGAAAATGTATGATCAACCAACTCACCTACTCCTGTAATTCCATCAGCATCAAAAACTCTTTCATCGTCATTCCATAGTGCATCGATTCTCTCATCATTTTGTGCACTCGTGCTGTATCCAGTTTCCTCTAGTGCTTGCGCGATTGAAGGAGTAGGTTTTAAACGAGAAAACTCACGACTGCGCTCAACTGTTAAATGATCCGCCAATTTCCCTAACAATCTTGATGAATATGCAAGTTGATTGCGTTCTAGTGTTGATTTAATAATATCAATCGATTTTGCAACATTTAACTGAGTGGAGCCTAAAAGCTCAGTTTCAGCATCATGTTCTCCTTGATAATTTCCATATTTTCTTTTTGTTTGCTTAACTAACTCTACGAAAATTGCAAGGCTTAAAAGAGCAAGTAATACGTTATAAGCTAATTTTAAATTTTCAATCGTACCGTTAATTTTATTTTTTAAGCTATCAGTAGTTTCAAACAGCTCATCCTTTAATACTTCAATTTTTTCAAAGCGATCAGATGAAGTTAAAGTTTTTATTTTTGGATTACTTGAAGTATCTCCAGTATTGCTTCCTGAAATCAAATCTTCATGAAACCAGTGAACACTTGATGCAAGAGTTGAAAGCTTCTTGAAAAAGCCTCCATCGATTTTTAAAGCTGATTCCTCTGCACTTGATAATGCTTCGGCCATGCATTCTTCAGTTAGCGCTTGAAAGTTTTGTGATAAATAAACAGAAGTAGAGTCCTTAATGATTTTTGCAGTATAAGTTTGATTTACTCGTGAAAAACATGTCTGAATTCCACTCTCTAGAGTTGAGACTTTTCGAAGTGATTGCGAATTATCAGAGATAACATAACCTATCGATAAGATTGTACCAATTAGACATAATTGGAATGCATATTCTTTTGCGTAAGTGGTTAATTTTAATATATTCATAAGACTCCACAGGGAAAATCCCTCTCTCTAGTAGTGTATACTTCCTATGAAATCGAACAACTTTGGGCAAAAATTCCCCTATTAGACTTTTTAACTGGCAGAGAGTCTGACTTTTAAGCTAGAATATAACAATGAAAGGTTCAAACTTTAACCATTCACGAAATGTACAAGATCGGACAGGACAGTTTTTTGTCCTTGCATGTTCCATACATTTTATTTTTTTATCTTTTGTTGGTTTAAAAAATTACGACATCTCGATACCTGACAAAAATGCACCGATACGTTTAGATGAGATTAAATTTTTAAAAAAAGATGCTAAATCTACCCAATCGATGAATCTTAATGCTCGCCAAGTTGGAAAAACAAGCGCAGCTGCAAAAATTGCACCTTTAAAATCTAATCAACTCGATCTTTCTTCATTAGGAATTAATACTGGAACAGTTGCTTCGCTAAAAGCGAATACGGTTAATGGAAAAATTTTACAAGATCAAGTGAATGAACAAAAGGCCCAAAGGGCACTCACAAACAAAACGACGGAAGTTACCTACTTAGAAAAAAATGAAGCACGTGAACTCTTAAATCGCCATCGCCGACGCCTTCGAACTCCAGAAATTCAAATGGATCAAGAAGCAAAGCTTAGCAAACTTAATGGGCAGCTTGGAAATTCAATTCCAGCGCAAATTTCTGATTTTAACTTTTCCATTGTCCCTAACAAGAAATTTTCCGAAGAAAGTTTAAACGATATGGAAAAAAAATTTTATGCTTTTTATCTGCGTTTAAGTGATCGCTATTCAAACGTTATTTCATCTAAATTTCAAAAGTCACTAGTGACTCGTCCTCAATTAAAAAATTCTCTGCGTGACTCTCATGTTCTACAAGCAAAAGTAGTTTACGATAAGCAAGGCAATTTAGTTCTAACTAAGATTTTAAAATCATCAAATTATCCCGATGTCCATGCGACTTTTGAAGATATTCTCTCCGATTTTGGATTGCCCAATGTTCCAGAAGAAATTTTAGATGAGGATTCTCAATATACGGTTTATTTTACTTTGACCATAAACTAAAAGCGACGACTGATCCAATAATAAACGCAGTTGTAAAAATAAATTTCTTATCGCTAAAAACTGCTTCAATATCTGTCATTACCTGAGTGATTCTTTGAACTAAATGAATTTTTGCTCGATTTTGTTGAGCTCTCGCTGAAAGATTTAAATTGTCTAATAATTGAGTAAGCTCTGAACTAAACTCATTTTTTAAATCAAGATTGGCCTGTGGTTTTGGAATATAGAACTCTAAACGTAATAATGATTTTTCGATTTCTTTTAATTTTTGCTGACACACTCCACATGATTTAGTGTGGCGCTTAAAAAAACTAAAGCGAAGATCATTGCGATCAACGTCAATCATTGAAAGAAGTTGTCTGGTGTGAATACATGACTCTTTGAAATTTGTTTCTTTAATTGAAAATTTATTTGTACCGTTTGCCATATTAGTATTCAGCAGTCTCACCTAGAATAGCCCTCCTAACTCCGGATCACTTATCAGCTCTCCTGCCAATTTTGTTCTTCCGCGCGCTAAAATCGTGATAATTTCATTTGAACTCAATGTCGAAACAAAAGAAACATCATCGAGTGACCATTTCATTTTATTTTTTAAAAAAATAAATGCTCGTTCCTCTAAATCTAATTTAAAATAAACATCCAAATGTTCAATATCAACCGAAAGTTTGATTTGATGAAAACGCTTTTTTGCTAAAAAATAAACTGCCTTAAAAATATGAAATCTAAGGTCATTTAGAATTTGCTCGGAAGGCTTGGAGGCAACTTTTTCATCTAATAGCTTTCTAACTAATTCATTTTTATCCACAAGAACATTTGCGACTGCATCGATAATCAGTTGGCTTGCTTGTAAATCATCTGGGATTAGTACAAATGAAAAACTATAGAAATCGGAATGTTGTTTTTTGAGATAGCTCTCAAGGTCTTCAATCTTCACCTATCTATCTTATCTAAACAGATTTAGGAATACAATCCCGGGCAAAGCTTGTAACGGAATGAGTTTCTGGTCACTTAAACACTTTGCCAGATTAATTCTGTCGGAATTGTAAAGAAATATAAGAATATTGCCGATAAAGCCAGCGAAGGCAGGAAAAATTATGCGTAAGAATCTATACTTTATCACACTATCTCTATTTATCGCAGCTGGTTGTACAGGTAAGGACTTTGTAAAAAAAGTCGTTACTATTGGAGGAACTACGAGTGGAGAAGCTACCGCAACCGTTAATCCTGTAAACACAGGCCCAGGTAGTGGGAGTTCAGATACTTCAACTTGTGGTAAAACGACTGGAAATAGCGCGGTTGATAACTACTGCTTTGTTACAGTAAGCCCTACTGTTGTTCTTCATGGTCTGGCTTCTCAAGCTCCATCAAATGGTTCATGGACAAGTGCGGGCACAATTGAAACGCCTGAATCATATTTTGAAACAGATAAAAAGTTTAACCTAAGAATTGTACCAAAGCCAGCGAGCGAAGGTTCTATGACTAATGGAAATTTAGTATCAAGAAAATGTAACCTTCCTACATCGAATAATTACTCAAGATACATGTATTCTAAAATACAAGTAAAAGTTGAAGTCAAAAAACAAGGTAGCACTGCTGCCGGGTCGATTCAAACTCTCGATGCGACTCTTGGGACAAGCACAACTTTAGTTCCGTCTGCGAGTAAGGCTTTTACGACCACTGGGCCTGGTGTCTACGACATCATTATCAGAGATGTTAAAACAAATCATCGTTGCACAATGGCCACAAACGATGTGAACTGTAGCTTATTTGCGGACTTCCCTTACGTGACAAACACAACTTATTCTACTGATTGCGTAGCATTTGAGGTTCAGTTTGCAACAGACTACACTCGCGATCTACCTTAATAATTCAGCTATCGTAAGTGCTAAATTTTTATTATGAGCATGGCTCACTTCAACTAGTAAGCCAGGACATGTGATATTAATTTCTGAAAGATGATTACCTAATATATCGTATGCGATCCAGGGTACACCCAAAACTTTTAATTCACGGGCCACGCGATCACATTCTTTTTTTACATTTGCGGGGAGTTCAATTGCTTTATAACTTGCTCCTTGAGCGATATTGGCCAAAAACTCTCCCTTTTTTGGAACTTTTAAAATTGATCCTAACTCAATTCCATTAAAATAAATGGCACGAATCTCCCCCTTCTCTACTTCTTTCACGAAAGGCTGAATGACAATTGTTCCGTGACTCTCCTTTAATTTTCTATCAAAGATCTCACGAAATTTTGAATCATCTCGTTTAATTTTCTCCACTCCAAAGCCCTGATAAAGATCGACAGGTTTTAGGATAAGATCATCCACATCATTTTTTAAATTATTAATGAATGCCATTGCTCCTTCATAAGAAGCCCCGACATAACTTTCTAATGAATTTGGCTGCTGGTAAGCATGAAGTTTTTCGTTATGAGACATGATTCCCACAGGATCATTAATGACAACGATTCCACGATCGCGCATCATTTTTAAAAGCCATAAATATTTCAAGTAACGTGTATCAAATGGTGGATCAAGCCGCATATGAAGAACATCACCAGCAACAAGCCTCACCTCTCTCAATGCTAAAAGCTTAAAACTCTCTAAGTAATAATCATCTTTAATGAACTTTCCTTCAAAATCATAAACCTTATACTTCATCTCACCATAGTTCGTGACATAAAGATCTTGTTCGAATAAAAGATAAACTTCATTTCCCTGATTTTTAAGTGTCGTCGCTAACAGAAGTGTTGAGTCTTTTTTGAGATTAAGTTTCTCTAATGGGTCGATAAAAAGAATATGTTTTTTCATAAATTACCTAAAAAGAAATTCCGAGAATGGGAGCTCTGTACTTGATTCTTTAAAGGTATCATACTCTTTCACTAAAAACTGATAAAAATTTCTTAAATTCATCTGCTTTTTCTGCATTAAAATCTCTAACTGATTTGCTTTTTTCTCATATGTTAAAAAAGCTGCAAAACTAGCATTATTCCACTCACGTTTTAGTGGATAACATTCATCTTCTAATGCTTTTAAATTATCGCACGTTTTTCGAATTTCTGGATAAAAGCGGGTGCGCAAAAATTCAGTAATGATCTCTGTGGCCATTGTCCGATCAAGTGGAGCATTTTTTTGATATTCCATTTGCAATTCCGTCGCCAATGCCACGATTCTTTGATCAACTTGCTCAGATTTTTTTAAGCTCTCTTTATAGGCCTGATAATCTTTTTCTTTTTTCTCTGTCAAAAAATATTCTTCAGTCATCTTTTCAGAAAAGAAATTGGCCAAATTCTCATTTAAATCCACTTCATTAGTCGCAAAAAAGATGGTGTGAAATAGTTCATGAAAAATAAGCTCGGCGAGTTCCAAATCATTGTATTTAAAAAAAGACGAGAGAATCGTGTCCTCAAAATAACCTAATGTCGAATAGGCATAAACTGGCCGGATATAAGTCACTAAATCCTTTCTTCTTAACTCTAATGCATATTCTTCTGCGGATTTCTTTTCAAAGAAACCCAAATAGGGAAAGCACCCCATCAGCGGAAAACAACTATCCTTAGTCGCGATTTTGTCAAAAGGAGAAGCAATAACGAGATGAGTAACCGCTCGCGAACGCAGATAAGTCGTCCTAGAATAAATACGGGTTTCTTTCTTTTCATAATAGGCATAAAAATATTTTTTGAGCTCTTCAATCTTTTTGATTTTTTCTTTATGCGTTTTTGGAACTCGCACCGAATTTAAAACTTCTGCATTAGGCTTTGCTCTTGATTGTAGCCCTAATTGCCCCGAACCTTGCTCAATTAAGTACGAAATCTTCGCGCAAGATGTGAATAAAAAAAGAATGAGTAAAATTATTGAAAGAGATCTTAGAAAAAGCATGAAAAACCAAAGGCATATTTAACATTATCTCGAGCCTTATTCCAATCCCCCGCAGGGAAAAGTGTTTTCACTGAAGCCTTAAGCGAAAATTGTTCGGTCATTTTATACTGAAGAATAAATGCCCCAAACATAGAGTCCACGCGAGTCGTCGCTGATCCAGCTGTCCCAGTTGTCGTGGCCTTTGTCGTGCGATTCTGTAGAGTGATATCTGTTTTATATTCCATAAATTGCTTGGCATATCCCACACTAATCAAAGGCATTAAGCGATATTTTCTTGGCAAGAGCATTTGCTTAATCCCAACGCCATAAACTTTTGATTCACTAGTTTGTAATTGATTAGTTAAATCAACTCCACTTCCAACATCATAAGTATCATTAAGACTGGTTGTTTCTTTAGTAATCGAATAATTCAAATCTAGTGCAGTTAGTTCAAACAAATAAGTAGAGAGTCCGGCCGAATACGATTTTGAAACTGTCGAATTTTGTCTATTTGATCCATAAACCATGCGATCATAATTAAAATCCGCGCCGATCTCATAAATGAGAGCATAAATATTCGTCACATTAATAAGAAAGAGAAAAATAATTTTATAAAAAGAGTTCATCGAAACCCCAGGGCCACTTATCTACTATAGTAGCGGTTTTTCGATTGATTTTTGAGAGAGGGAGAGATTTTCCCTCTCCCGATGGTCAAGTATTAATGAAGTTTATTTACTGTAGTGCTATTTAATGAGGGTGCGGTTTTACCAAGATCACGAACGATTTCACCTTGGCATGAAAGGGCCGTTGCTGAAGTAACTTTTACATCAACCCAGTGCCACTTATAATCCATTTCATCATTTTCAGGTTTAAAGTGAACAATGCGCATACAATTGGTACGCCCCTTCCACTTCTTCACCCCTCCCATATTTCCAGAATCTTCAACTAACATACGGAAAGTTTTTCCAACCATTCCTTGTCTAATTTTTTCTTGGATATTTAATTGGTGGGCCTGAATTTCACGCAGTCTTCTTCCACGAATATCATCAGTAAGCGCATCGTCCATTTTACTAGCACGAGTTTTGCTTCTTTTTGAATAAGCATATGAGTAAATAAAATCGTACTGAGCTTTGTCTAGCAGATCCAGAGTCGCCTTATGCTCTTCTTCCGTTTCATTAACGAAACCGGCGATGATATCGGTTGATAAAACAATCTCGGGCTGAGCTTTACGCAATTTCTCTAAAAGTCCTAAATAATGCTCTGGAGTATATTCACGATACATGCGCTCCAAAACAGTCGCTGATCCAGATTGAACAGGTAGGTGTAAATGTTTTGACAGTTTCTTTGATTTTCCATGAACTTCAATTAATTCATCGCTCACATCATATGGATGAGAAGTCGTATAACGAATAAGCTCCAATCCTTCGATCTGATCAAGCTCCATAATAAGTTCTGCTAAACTTTCGCCATTATCTTTTCCGTAAGAATTTACGTTTTGTCCTAAAAGCGTAACTTCTTGAACGCCTTGATATTGAACCAAGCGCTTAACGTCCGCTACAACCTCGGCCTTAAGCCTTGAGCGCTCTTTTCCGCGCGTATAAGGCACGATACAGTACGTACAGTACTTATTACAGCCCTTGATGATATTAACAAATGCTTGGGGTGATCCGTGAGTTACTTTTGTTTCAATCGAAAAATTCTCGCTACGGTCCCATGAATTGATATGAAATTTAGAGTCTCCGGCATAAACACGAAAAACCATATCGTTGATGGTATCGATAACATCGGTACCAAAAGCAAAGTCTAAATGCTTATATTTTTTTACAAGCTCACGACCTTCTGTTTGGGCCACGCAGCCACCAACGCCAACAACCAGGTCTTTTCCTTTTTTTTGCTTCAGGTGCTTCATTTCACCTAACTGAGAATAAAATTTATTATTTGAAAGGTCACGAACCGCACATGTATTAAACAAAACCATGTCCGCGGCTTCTAAATCTTCTGTTGGTGTGAAGTTTAACCCTTCAAGGTGGCCCAAAATTCTTTCCGAATCGTGATAATTCATCTGGCATCCAAAAGTTTTCATCCAAACTTTTCTTGGTGGGAAAGTTAAATCTCCCATCTTTACCATCTTGTCGCCTGTTACTGGGTGAATAAATTGAACTTCGCGAGGACCTGTGCCTCGTACACCTAAACCGCTTGCCATTAAGGACCCCCTATTTAAAAGACTTATTGGACAATATTGAATTTTGAAGTCGCAAACTATCAAGATCGATCTCAATTGCCAAGCATGTTGTAGTATTTTTAGATATTTAAATGAAGATTTTTGAGAAAATAAGCGGTTTTGGAAATCGCCCACTCCCGGCATCCTGCCTTCGCGTGCATATATTCCATCCGTGGAAATAAAAAAAGGCTCCGTAAGGAGCCTTTTTTTTCTAAGCTTTTGGCTTTTAAGAAATTAAGCTTTAACAGCTGCTTTCTTAGTAGCTTTTTTTGCAACTTTCTTAGTAGCTTTCTTAGCTACTTTCTTTGTCGCTTTCTTCGCAGCTTTTTTCGTAGCTTTCTTAGCTACTTTTTTCGTAGCTTTTTTAGCTACTTTTTTTGCTGCTTTCTTAGTTGTTGTTGCTTTCTTTACTGCCATAAAATCCTCCAAAGGTTTCTATTCTTTTTTTAAGAATAAACACAAAATTATTTTCGTGCAAACAAAAAATTTCAATCTTTGATCATTTTTCGTACATATTTGAAAAAATATTTAACTTTTTTTTTCACTTTTTTTGCTCTGGCAAGATTTTTGCCTGGATCTTCATAGCTGAAACATCGATACACACGCTATTTCAGCATTTTCTTATCAATATTTTAAAAGGCGCATTTTTTTGGGGAGGGCAAAAGTGGAGGTTAAAAAAAAAATGAACTTTTTTTTCGGCGAGATCCTTTTTTCCCGTTTTCAGGACTTTTTTGGCCAAAATTTTGAAGAAAAATGCCAACGAGGCATGCGATTGAAGCATTTTTGATGATGTTTATGTAAAAAATTTGAAGATGATTTCCGATTTTTCATCCAAATCGACAAAAACTTCTCCACCTTTATCTAATTTTCCAAAAAGTAGTTCATGTGAAAGTGGTTTTTTGATCTTTTCGTCCACGATTCGCCCTAGTGGACGTGCACCCATCAAAGGATCAAATCCTTTTTGTGCAAGATATGTTTTGGCGGCATCAGAAACCTTCAACACCACCTTCTTTTTAATCAAGATAGTTTCAAGTTCTGTAAGAAATTTCTCCACAATTTTAAGTATTTGCTCTTCTTTTAGTTTATTGAAGTGAACTATTGCACTTAAACGATTGCGAAATTCTGGCGTAAAAAAATCTTTGATTGCACGATCTCTTTTGAAGCTATTTGCGCCTTCACCGATGATATTTTTTCCCATCGCAAGTCCAATCGAGTTGGAATCCATCTCTTTGGCGCCAGCGTTTGAGGTCATGATCAGCACGACGTTGCGATAATCAGTTGAGCGTCCTTGCGAGTCCGTTAATTTTCCATAATCCATGATCTGCAAAAGAATATTAAAGACATCAGGATAGGCCTTTTCAATCTCATCTAATAAAAGCACACAATGCGGGTTTTTTTTAATGGCATCAGTTAACAATCCACCTTGATCAAAGCCCACATATCCAGGAGGAGCCCCGACAAGCTTAGAGACTGAGTGCTTTTCCATATATTCAGACATGTCGATACGCTGAAGGTGTGAGCCAGTCTCAAGCGCCAAATTTTTGGCAAGTTCTGTTTTTCCAACGCCAGTTGGCCCCGTAAAAAGAAAAGATCCGATGGGTTTTTCAATATTCTGAAGTCCCGAACGCGATAAAAGAATCGTGTCAACCACTAAATCAATGGCTTCATCTTGTCCAAAAAGCAATCGCTTTAAATTTTGTTTTAAATTTTTGAGTTTTGTGCGCTCATCCTGATGAATCGTGAGCTTTGGAATCTTGGCCATGGTGGAAATGACTTTTTCCACGTCTTTTTTGGTCGCTTGATGTCCAATTTTTTTACCTGCAACTTGCAACTTTAGCATCGCACCCACTTCATCAAGAACATCAATGGATTTATCTGGATTTTTTCGATCTGTTAAGTAACGATCTGCCAGCTCAACCATTAGCTTTAATGTATTGTGTGGGAATTTGATTCCGTGAAAATCTTCAAATTTGGACTTAAGACCTGTGATAATTTTAAGCGTGTCCTCATTACTTGGTTCGCCGATGTCAACTTTTTGAAACCTTCTGCTAAAAGCATGATCTTTTTCAATAAATTTTCTAAATTCTTCGTAAGTAGTACTTCCAATACATTTTAGTTTTCCACTTCCCAGCATTGGTTTCAAAAGATTGGAAGCATCAAGGCTTCCCCCGCTCGTTGAACCTGCGCCCATAATCGTGTGCATTTCATCGATAAAAAGTATGGGATCTAATCCATCATTTTCTTTTACTCGTTGAAGAGCACGAATTACATCTTTCAAACGCTTTTCAAAATCTCCACGATATTTTGCTCCAGCTAGAAGACTGGCGAGATCAAGGCTATATATTACAGAATTTTTAAGCGATTCAGGTGCTTCATTATTAACGATTAAATAGGCCAACCCTTCAGCAATGGCAGTCTTACCGACTCCAGCCTCGCCAACAAGAAGCGGATTGTTCTTTCTTCTACGCACGAGAATTTGGATAATTCTTTCAATTTCTTCAACTCGTCCAACAATCGGATCGATTTGTTTCTTCTGGGCTTCATGATTTAAATTGATGCAAAAATCACTCAATGGACCAGCAGATTTTTCTCTCAGGTTTCCTTCTTCATCTAACTCGACATTTGCATCATCTTTGCTGCTATCTAGAGAGCTCGCGTTTAACGGGCGATCAGCTCCATGAGCAATCTCTCTAACGATATCAATTTTTTGAACTCCCTCTTTTTGTAAAAGATAGAGAACATAAGATTCTTTTTCATTAAAAATTGCGACTAAAAGATTAAGTCCGTTAATTTCTCTTTTTCCTGACGATTGAACATGGATGGCCGAGCGCTGAAGAACACGATGAAGGGCCTCGGAAATATCTGGTTGATAACGAATTCCACTTTCGAGCGCCATTTTTCTAACTTCTTCATCTTGAAATTGCTCTTTCGATAATTCAATAATGGCCGAATCATCTAAAACACTAAAAACATCTTGGTCAGCTAAAAATTTCTCCATCCCTGCTTCGACTCGCCCTAAGTCGGCCCCACAATTTTTAAGGACGCCCCTGACCTCATCATCTTTTAATAGTGACCAAAAGAGAATTTCTATCGTCAAATATTCGTGATGCAAAACATTTGCTTTAACGACGGCCAGATTAATAAGTGTGTCTAGGTTATGTTTTGACATACTTTTGTTTACTCCGGCTCGACGGTGCAAAGTAATGGATAGTGATTTTCTTTTGCCAGTACCTCAACTTTTTTGGATTTTGTCTCGGCGATTTCATAGGTATAAACCCCGCATAATCCACGCCCCTTCTGATGCACTTCAAGCATAATTTTTTCCGCTTCTCCCATTGTTTTATGGAAAACTTTTTGCAAAATAAAAATCACAAATTCCATAGTCGTGTAATCATCGTTATGCAGAATAACTTTATACTTCCGTGGTTTCTTAATTTCGGTTTTTTCCAAAATAAAACCATCACTATCATGCTCAGGATTGTGAATGGGGCCATTCTTTATATTTAGTTTGGTTGACATCGTTTTATTATGCTATTTTTTTCTAAAGTTGCAAACATCGTTTACAATCTGATCTCGGTAGAATTCAGGAATAGTGCTCGAATCGTTCAAAGAACACATTAAGTTATTTTTTGAAGGAAGTTCGTAGTAGACAATTTCTTCATTTTTGTTCAAAAATTCTAAATAGCAATCTGGAAATCCTAAAAGATGTCCAAACTCATGCGCACTTGTTAAAGCAAACATCTCACGACTTAAATAATTTGATAAATAAAGCGTAGAGCTAGATTCATTATATTGCACATAGCTGACAGTCTTATCAACAGGCGCTATTTGTATACCATCTGATTTATCTGTAAAAATAAATTCAATGGTTTTACTGTCCCAATACTTCTTGACGGCAACAATAAAATCCTCTTTAGAGAAGGTAATTGTTTCCGAATAATTAATCGGTATAGAAATCTTAATTTTTTCACCGGAATTTTGACAATCTAATTTCGGTATATGGGTCGGATTGGCAGAGAAAAAACGTAAGTAATTTTTCTGTAAAAAACGATTTCTCATTATATACATCATTTCTGGTAATTTCTTTTTGCGGGCATTTATGTCATATAAAATTACACACTCCCTAAGGCTTTGACCTCTTCGACATAAATCGATAATTTGATTTTTAAAATCTGTTGAAACCTTAGGAACTTTCAATGCTCCTGTAAGGCAGTCAATGGGAAGATTTCTTTCCTTGCAATAGTTAGTTAAATTTAGAAATGTAGTCACATCATTTGCTTCTTGATTTTTTAAATAATCGACGCGACAAGCATTTGCTCGCATGCGAAGAAATTGCGAGCGCAGTTCAAGTAACTCTAAATCGACAGAATCTTTCGTATATTTATCAATGTTAGTTCTTAAATTAGCTAATCTATTTTTTAGAATTGTTTCTGAAATGATTAATGGCTTTTTGTAACTTAGTTCTGGTTTTTCGAACTTAAGAAGATTCGTACCATTTCCGGTTACGATTCTTTTTCCATTTGCCATGAAGGCGTCATCGACTTCTTTGGTAAAAGTATTCTCAGTCGTCGGACTGCCGCAACTTATTTCAAAACTAGAGCGCTCGACAGATCTTTGTCTGAAAATTTTAAGTTTTTTATTAAATGGGTCTTCACCACAGCTACTCAATAGTGAGAATATTAAAAAGGGGGCGATTGCCCCCTTTTTATTCATATTTTTTAAAATTTTAAGCAACATCGTCTCGGTCCAACCACGCAGTTTCTGGGTCTAAGACAACCAGTTCTGTCTTTTCGCGATGGATCTTGTTATATTTATCTTTTTTCTTACTTATTTGTTTTTCTAATTTATCAATAACCAAATCTATTGTTTTGTATAAACTATCTGAAGAAGCTTTCGCATGGTATTCAAATTTTTGATTGTGATAAGTTGCTTCTGCATAGTGAACTCCGTTTTTCACAAAACAATGCCACTTCATTGTTCCTTTATCCTCGCAATACTTAGCTAATTTTTCTGATTTCTCGCGAATTCTTTCGTCTAGTGATTGTGTATGCTCTAAGTGAAGAAAAGAAATTGTAATTTTCATAGGAAACGTCCTTCTTTTTAGCGTTAATAACTTTCTTAAGCCTTGCGTTTTGATGATGGAAGAATATCCAACATCTCTCGGTATTTCGTCACTGTTCTGCGGGCAATCGTAATACCTTCTCTTTCTAAAATCTCCACAACTTTTTGATCCGATAGCGGTTTGGCCGGATTTTCATTATCAAAAATGACTTTGATTTTCATTTTTAATACCTCACTTGCGACATCCGCTCCCCCGTCCTTACCTCCTATTCCTGTATTAAAAAAATATTTAAGTTCAAATAACCCAATTGGCGTGTGCATGTACTTATTTGATGTCACTCTGGAAACGGTGGATTCGTGCATCCCAATTTCACCGGCAACATCTTTTAAGATCATCGGCTTTAAATACTTTGATCCTTTTTTAAAAAATTCTTGTTGCTTAGACACGATTGCTTTGGCAACTTTGTCGATTGTGCGTTGTCTGTTTTGAATCGACTTAATTAACCATTCGGCAGATCGGAGTTTATCTTTCACAAATTCTGATGCCTCATCATTTTTTTTTGTAGCACCTTTCTTGATCATATCCATATACTGTTTTGAAATTTTTAAGCGAGGAATTCCGTCGTCATTGACTTGCACGACAAACTCTCCTCCAACTTCAACTACATAGATGTCTGGTACAACGTAATGAGTGTCTTGGGAAGCAACTAAGCGTCCTGGTTTGGGATGAAAGTTTTGTAATAATAGAGCAGTTTCTTTTATCTGATCAATTGCAACACCTAATTTTTTAGCAATTTTATCAAAACTTCTGCTTTGCAAATCTTCTAGGTGATCACGAATTAATCTCTCTAATAGAGGCGATCTCTCTTCTGCAATTTTTGCTTGAGCAAATAAACATTCTTTTAAATCAAGCGATCCGCAACCTACCGGATCTAATTTTAAAATAACTTCTCTGACATCATTTACTTCTTCAATTGTTACTTTTAAAACTTTTGCGATCTCTTCAGGTGTTGAATCTAAATATCCATCGTCATTTATGTTGTGAATTATGTGCTCAGCTATTTTCCATTCTTTGTCAGATAACTCTTCCATCTTTAACTGCCATTCTAGATGTTCAGCTAAACTCATCCCACGAGAAATAATGTTCTCGTAGTTTGGCATTTCATCTGGATCCCCCCCCGCAAGACTTGGAGTTGAAGAGTTCACATTGTATGAATCCACATAAGATTCCCAATCGAAATCATCACGCTCTTTTAGCATCGGAGCTTCACTGAAATCTTGAGATGTTGCTTCGTGATTTTGATCGAAATTATCGTTTGCTTCTGGTGCTAATTGAAAATCATCTTTATCGCCCAACTCGCTTGGCCCATCGTTATCGGATTGATCTCCATCGTGATCATTATCCGGAACTTCTCTATCATACTCATCAACCACTTCTTCTAACATGGGATTTTCCACTAACTCCTCAGCGATAACATTCGTCATCTCTAGATGAGTCAGCGTCAGAAGCTTGATGGCTTGTTGAAGCTGTGGGGTCATTGCAACAGTTTGAATCTGTTTTTGACCTTGGGATAATTTCACGGCCATAAAAATTCTCTTTTATTTGAGAATTACATCCTGAATTCTTCTCCTAAATAGAACTTCCTTGCTCTTTCGTCTTTAATTAAATCATCAGGCTTCCCACTAACTAAGAGTTCTCCCTGATTCATGATATAAGCACGATCAACAATTCCTAATGTTTCACGCACGCTATGATCAGTAATCAGAACTCCAATATTTCGCTCTTTTAAGCCTTGAATCAAATTTTGAATATCACTCACCGCTAATGGATCAACTCCAGCAAACGGCTCATCTAACAAGACAAACTTCGGCTCTAATGCCAACGTGCGAGCGATTTCAACTCTTCTGCGCTCTCCACCTGAAAGCGCAGAACCTTTGGATTTACGTACGTGGTGCAATCTAAAATCATTTATTAGATTTTCTAATAAATTTTTACGTTGCGTTTTAGGTAAATCTCTATTTTCCAACACCGCTTCTATATTTTCTTCAACAGTTAGATCGCGAAAAACGGATGCTTCTTGTGGAAGATACCCAATTCCCTTAAGTGCTCTTTTATGAAGAGGCGCTTGAGTCAGTTCCTCATTATCTAAAAAAATTTCTCCGCGATCAGCTTTCACAAGGCCTACCATCATATAAAAAGATGTCGTTTTGCCAGCACCATTGGGACCGAGAAGGCCTACAACTTCACCTTGAAAAACATTAATACTCACATCTTTAACCACAGTTCTTCCACCGTAAGTTTTTTTTATACCTAAAGCTCTGAGCTCGCTTTTTTGATCAATCATTTTTTCTACCTTTCCTTGGCTACTTTAAAATCAAACTAGAATTTGCATCATCAATTTCTACAGATTCAGAATTCTCTCTTAAAATAATTCTATTTCCTTTTATGACATCTTTGTCTTGTATAACTTTTGGAAAGCCTGTTAGAACAACTTTACGTTCATTCATCCAACCTTCTAATTTTTCGGCAAAAGCTTTGCGTTCAATTTTCTTGCCATTTTTTACAAACTCTTCCCTCATTCTCACATCGTCAGAAAGAGCGTAATACTTGAGTTTTTTATTGTAGTTCTCAAGGAAGATCTCCCCCGTATTCGACCAAGCTTCGTATTTACCCTTAGTTAGGTAGACGCTACCGCTTAGATTAACAATGCTAGAAGCGGTGTCGACCGTAAGTTTATCCGTCTTAAAATTAAGTCCCTCTTCATAAACTTTTTGTCTTTTGAGTTCCCCTTCTACATGTCCATCGTATTGAACAAAGTTTTTATCGGCTAAATATTGCAGTTTATCCGCGCGAACATTTACGTTGGTTGCATCAGCTATACCATTATTATTAGTTATCATTTGGGTTTTCGTTTTAACATTTCCGCTGCTTAACATTTTTCTTCCATTGTCTTCCATGTTTAAACGATCAGAAGTGATTTGATATTTATCGTCTTCGACAAAAACATCTTTTATTAGCTCAATATTTTTTTTATCAGCAATCATTTTCCCTGTGAGCGATCTAAATTTCACAGGATCTTTTCCACTATTAGAATAATAAAAACCCGAAAGATCTTCGGCAAAAATATTATTGAAATCTTCACTCACTGTAAATTCTCGGCCTTGCATATTTATTTCAGGCACGCCGTGATTTAAAAAATAAAATTCCACTGTTTTAAAAAAACTATCTTCGGGTGAAGATTGAGATTTTGAACTTGAAAGTTTCACACTTCCATAATGATCAAAGGCACCAAAAAATGACAGAAAACCTAAGCCTAGGAAGAAGCCTAGAAAGCCGAAAAAAAGGAAGTATTGTTTGATTTTGCTTAACATTTACTACTCATATCGGATGATAGCACACATAGGACGAGTTTAAAGCTAAAAAGAACTTAAGGACCTAAAAATTTCAATGCGTTAGGGTGAAATTAGGATCTTTGAAAATTGATGAAATAAGCAAAACTTACTAGAGAAATAAACTCAATTAGAGATGCTTAAAACTAGGATTTTTTTCCGATACGATTAATCTTTTAACCCAATTTTTCTTCGATCAATGGGCAGTTTAGGTGCTAATAAATCTTCATAATTATCCATCCGCTCAAATACGACTTAGAACATTTGATTGGTACCTTGTTCCAGTTTAGTGACTCTTTCACTTAAATCTTTTTCAAGCATAAGAAAACTTCTGAGTCGCGTGAAAATTCTCATAATAGAAATATTTATTAAAATTGCTCTCTCACTATTTAAAACACTGGAAAGCATGGCAATTCCATTTTCAGTGAAAGCGTATGGCATATATCTTCTGCCGCCCTTGCCTGTTTTTGAGATCCCAATTTGGGATCTCAAAGTTTCGTATTCTCCTTGAGTTAATTGGAAAACGGAAAATTTTTTGAAACTGCTGATATTGCTTTAATTCATTTTCACAACGAATAATTTCTTTAGTTATAAAATCTTCAGTTGTTATATTTTTTCCAAAATATGAATGACTAAAAGTATGATTTCCAATCGTATGGCCTAAATCGTTCCATTTCTTTAATAATTTTTCTGCCTCCTTGGTCTGTATGAATTTACATGTGGCAAATAAATCAGCTTTTATTTTTGATCATCGAGCGTTGAAAAAATTTTATCATTTCTTTCTGTTGGTGATAGTAACGTTGACTCCTGGGTATCAAAATCAGCCATTGTAATAGATACTTCTGCTGCAAAACTTGCATCAATCAACAAAGAAAATACCAACAAGACAAAACATAATTTTTTCATTTTATTATTATATTGATCTAAGAATTTGGATGTCAAACTTCCTACCATTCTTAAATCTTTCAAACTTCAATCGTTTAACATTGTCACACCTTAAACTCTATTTTTCACTGCGATTTAAACTTTCTACACAAAGCTGTGAGCTTTGCTGCATTCTCATTTAAATTTTCAAAGATGAATGGGTTTAAAAAAATTCTCGTTTGCAAAAGTTTACGGTCAATTTCATTAATTTTCGCTTCCGCGCATACTTGATTCCAATATTTGATAATAGCTTTAATTTGATTTTCAATGAGATTGATAGCTTCATCTTCATTAAGCAGAAAATTGGGGGCACTCTTGAGACATGTCTGTATTTTACTTTGACGATCTTCTTTGAAAATGAGCATTGCTTGAGAGGCTTCATTACCTATGCGCGACTGTGGACAAATATCATAGGCCGGAGTTAGTGTTAACATTTTTCCATCATAAAAAGCTGCATGATTTCTGGCATGGTCATCGGTATTTCCCACAAGAACGTTAAAAGTCATGCGCAAAAAAATCTCTTTAAGTGTTGCCTTAGGTTCAGTGAATGCATGACGAATAATTTCTGCAAATTCTTCGTAGCTGGCATATCGGGCCATGAACTCATCCAACTTAAAAAGCGTAAGCGCTGAAACTATACTTTTCCTGTGCCACTCTTTTCTTACTTTAACGCGATCAAAGCGTTCAATTAAGATAACATCTTTTCCTAAAGCTGAGACAAGTTCTACATTTGCCACATTCAGACCAGAGAGTTTAGCAAGCCTCATCGCTATAAATTCGGCCTTAACAACATTTGAGACGTCTGATGTAGAAGAAAATTTTGCGATAAATTTTTTATCGTTAGAATTGATTAGTGCTTTTGGTCTGGCCCCACCAATTGCCGTCCCATGCTGAAGTGCTGCTGCAAGATTAGAATTAAGTGAAACTCCTTTTTCAATGAGTTGTGAGGCTTCCATTAACTCGTCAAGGGTGGCATTTTTGAAATCGCGAGGAAGATATTCGGTTGGACTAAGTTGAAAATCAAGAGCACCAATGCGATCAGAACCAGACTCAAGCAAATAGGTCAGTTCATCAAGTTGATTAATTTCAATTTCATTACCCTGGTTTCCAAACAAACGATTAATTAATACTCTTCTTCCCCAAGCATCAGGAGCCCCATCGCGGATGGCACCAGCAATACTAAGTCCGCTTAAGGGAGAAATGTTTCCAGCCTTTAGCGGAAGCTCTGGAGTAAAAATTGAAATTTTATTTGAACGGGCCAGATAAGATTGACCATAATTAAAAACAAGGACCGATCCTTTTTTTGTCAGAACACCAGCAACAACAGGAACAGATTCTCCTGGTAACCAGATCCACACGTAGGCCTGAGTATAGTTTTTAAAAATCGTCATCGATGGTATCCTCATTCTGGCGAATTCGTTGTGGCAATAAGGCAATTTTATTTTTAACATTATCAATTTCAGTCGCTACCTGCGCTGGCCCAGCTTCAAAGAGCTTTACGCCAACAAGTGCTGCAACTTCAAAAGCAAAACCTAAAGCAATACTCAGATCACCTTTTTCAATTTTTCGTAATGTTACTTTTGAAATGCCTGCACGCTCGGCAAGATCAGTCTCAGTCCATTTTCGCTTTTTCCTTAAAAGCTGAATATGATGCCCCAGAAGTATGGCCGCTTCCTTGGTATAACGAGAGTAGATGCGCTTTTTTTTAGTTTTCACTTAAATAACCTCCCTTGACAAATATATCATAATTATGAACTTTAAACATCTAAAGTATATTATTATGATATTTATTTGAGAGGTCTAACTTGATATGCCGATAATGCGTAAGTCACTGAATCTTTTGTGTTGCCCAAAAATCCATCCCATAAATTAAGCTCTATCAATTGTTACCTTTTGCAGATTTCCAGACAAGATGTCAGTAATTGCAAAAATAGAGTCGCCACGATCAAGCGACTTTCTTTTTAATTTCAAATATTTTTTTCTTGAATACTTTGTCTTTTAGGTTTTTGGAAAAGTTTTACTTCATGCGCCTTATTGATGGGTGATTTTTTGATTATTGATTTTTTTTTGTTGCAGTAATAAATAAAGAAAGATCATCTTCTCTTATTTCTGCTAATTGATTTTCAAGAGCAATAATTTGGGTATTAAATTGAGTATATCTTTTACCATTATTATCAATAGTTCCAGCAGTAAATTTTATTGAAATACCTTCTTTGCTATTTTTAAGAACTTTTTTTGATGCAAGAATATCAACAAATGTTTTTTCATCTTTATTTTCGACGCTATTCTGTATAATAGTGGCGACTTTTCCCTCTTCAGCAACAATGTGGGAAGGGAAATTATCTTTTCCTTTAATTGATAAACTCATTTTTACGTCGTAAGTATTTGTTGCAGCAAACGAATTTCCTGAGATCATGAGTGTAATCACTGCTAAAATTTTCATAAATCTCCCTATTTTAATTAATGTTTTAATTCTGAATTCTGCAGCAGCCAATGTCAAATAAATTACTAAATGATTTGTATTTTTGAGTAATGGTTAATTTAAAGCCCCTAATTCGATTTTACTTGTCATAAATGACAAAATTAGGGATGGGTCATACTTTTATGTTAATCCTTCGCCAACATGAATAAAGTTTGATTTGTTGATCAGTGCTTTTTGATGGGACGTAAATGATAAAGTGGGTAATTTAATTTTTGGGAGGTAATCGACTTACACTCCATGCAGCCAAAATATTTTTAATAAAGTCTCCCGGTAGAAAGGGAAGCACTCCAGCAACTAGCAAGCCTTTGATCGGAATAAAAAACGATAGTCCAAGTATTCCAAACGAGTAAATAATAATGCTTCCGATGTAACAGGCAGCAATCGCAGTCCAGAAACCATGACTCCATCCAAAGTCGCTTAATTTTCCCACACACCACGAAGCAATCAGCATCCCAACCAGGTAACCAAATGTTGGACCGACAATAAAGCCAGAAGCTCCTCCTGCAAAAATGGGTACGCCGACAAATCCCAATGCTAAGTAACTTGCAAAAGTCGCAACTGATAAACGACTTCCCCACAAAAGTGAAAGCAGGGCCACTCCAAAAGTCTGGCCAGTAATTGGTACTGGGGTCCATGGAAGCACAATCTTTAATTGTGCCAAAAGCGAAATCATAACGATTCCACCGGCAATGACAGTAAATGCACCGATTAGTTTATTAGGAAAAATATTCATGTGAGAAACGATATAAGCTTTTGATGTGTACATAGAGAACCTCCTTTCTATTAGAAATAGAGTTTTTTTCATTGAAAAACAATTGTAAAAGATTAGTTTTCATACTAGTTTAAGACTAAACTGTTTACCATTAAACTATGAAGAAACCAAAACTTGAAAAATTTATTAAAGAAAGTGCGACCATTTCGATGATATCAAACGGGATGAGGCTACAAAAAAAGCTTAATCAAGGGCTACTGGAATTTAACATAAATCACAACCAGGCATTGATACTTCTCGCCATTTTTTTTGAGCCTGAAAAGTGTATTCGCTCAAATGTATTAGCGGCAGTCATTCCAAGCACGAAGGGCAACATTAGCCACTGTACCTCATTTTTGGAGAAAAGCAGGCTTATCGACCGCAAAAATGTTTCTGGTGATCTACGAGGATTTGAATTCCATCTGACTAGTAAGGGACTTAAGCTCTGTCCTTTGTTGGTTAGATTTTTTGACCAGATTGAAACGGAAACTGATAGAAAACTTACAGCTGCGGAATTGAAAATGTTCATCAACTTAGCTAATGAAATCTAATTCTCGTATATACATGCTCTAAATACTTTATTTAATTTATCAAAGCTCACAGCTTCGAAAAGTAGCACACCAATTCTATAGGCTTGAAAGCCTAGTAACTTTATCCAACTAACAATTTTTAGATATCAAGTTAACAGCTGTAATTATGACTAATCATTCAATCCCACATCCAATTTACAAATCCTTTGCATTTTGAGTTTTCATAAGTTCGCACTTGTCACACATTTCTCGTTAGACATTTTCGCTTACACTTTAACAGAAATCCCTTAAATCTTACTCTCTTCGCTTTGCTCAAACATGGCCATAAACTCACTCCGATGATGGAGCAATATAACCAAATCAAAAAAAAATTATCCCGAAACAATTTTATTATTTCGCATTGGAGATTTTTACGAAGTCTTCTTCGATGATGTGAAAAAACAAAAATTTATTCTTACGGGTTCCAGCGCTCGCAAACTTAAGCGCTCAGGTGTGAATTTGTTGGCGGGAAGAGCTTTAACAAATTTTATGTTTCCACTTACTGCCAGTGAACTCCAAGAGGATTTTAAGTTTGAGTACTCGATTCGGTATGGTCACTTACCGATTTCACTTCAAGCACCACGCCAGAGCATTTTTTAAAATCGTATATCCATGCATATTTAAAAGAAGAAATTCAACAAGAAGGAATTGTTCGTAACTTTGGTGCCTTTGCACGATTTTTAGAAAGTGCCTGTTTTTCGCAAGGGCAATATCTAAATGTAAGTAAGGTTGCAACAAATTGTTCGGTTGAACGAAAAACGGTGGAAGAATATTTTAATATTCTAGAAGATTTACTCATTGCTTATCGCCTTCCTGTTTTTTCGAAAAGAGCAAAAAGAAAACTGGCACTCATCCAAAATTTTTCTTTTTTGATTGCGGCGTCTGTCAAACACTTTGTCCACGAGGGCCACTTGATTCTCCAGAGGAAATTGATGGAATTCAAATCATGGCATTAGAAAAATTTTTGAAAACAATTAACCTGCAAGGCTTGTGATTTATTTTTTTAGTAACTACTTTAAAATTACTCTCAAGGATCGGTTCTAGTATTTTGGGGAAGAAAAAAATTCTCCCCTTTTTAATTTCAAATATTTTTTTCATGAATTCATTGTCTTTATAAAGATGTTTTGATTACTAGAGAAGGTTTATAGACTGATTTATGGATTTTCTTTGTATTTTCAAGCACAAGCACAAGCACACGCACCTCTAAAAGAGCATTCATAGCAAATATACTGAAAATATATCCATCTTGACAATATGTACATCATGGTGTACACTTACATTATTGGAGAATTCTATGAAAATACCAAAAAGCAAAACTATTACTGAACTCAGAAATACAATATTCGAAACCTTCGATGAAGTCATTGCAGGAGAAACCCAAGTAATTACTCATAAAAATGGAAGCATGGTCGCCATGATTTCAGTTGATAAAATTGAAAAACTATATGGAGAAATTGACCTTCATAAAAATTTGGCAATAGGTTATGCCCAAGCAATGCGTGGTGAG
>JACCDN010118771.1_pt1 | contig 29066 bp, 16 predicted proteins | sample 7441691 | NCBI WGS metagenome assembly JACCDN01 (sample SAMN15323439, study PRJNA562643) | freshwater metagenome | isolation source: river surface water | place: USA:Blue River Watershed | collected 2017-08-16 | reverse complement strand
CGGGACAGATTGTCATAAAGAGTCTCGGTGCTGGAGGTACAGGGGGATTTAATACCGCAAACGGAACAGCTGGTACCGCGACCACTTTAACAATTGATAAAACTGTGTATACCGCGGGAGGCGGTGGCGGCGGAATTACGTATGGAAGTTCACCTAAACCTTCATTATGCTCAACTACAACTGGTGCTCCGGCAGTTGGTGCAGGTGGCGGTACTGGTGGTTCAGGCGGGCGAGGTGGCTGGAGTAGTTCAGTCCAAGCTGCAACTCCTTGTGACGGATTAGCAGGTAATAGCGCTTCGCTTACAGGAGCAACGACAACATATGGCGCTGGCGGCGGCGGCGGCGGTTTCTACTCAGCGACTACCAGTCTTGGTGGTGGAAGTGAGGCAGGAAATGGCGCATCAGCAATTTATACAAATGGCACAGCAGGTGCAGCAAATCGTGGCGGCGGCGGTGGTGGTGCTGGTCCAGGTGGAACTGGTGGAAACGGTGGATCAGGCTTTCTCGTCATCGCCTTTGATCTTTTATCAACAGTAACTTTTGAAACAAACACGGCAGTATCCGGTGCGCCATCTGCAAGCACTCTCACACAAGCAACACTTGGCGAAACACTCACCGCTCCAACTCAGGGAACGTTATCTAAACCGGGATTTACATTTGCTGGTTGGAATACCGCAGCAGATGGATCGGGAACTCGAATTGCAGCAGGTGGCGATTATGTTCCTCAAGGACCAACACGTCTTTATGCTGAGTGGAACTATGTAGTTACTTATGACGGAAATGGTTTTACCAGTGCATCAAATACTCTCGCAGATACTGTCACCGTAACATCTTCAATCTCCACAATTACATTGGATTCTGCAACGCGTTTGAAGCGTACAGGCTACACATTAAGCGGTTGGAACACTCAGGCAAATGGACTTGGAACTAACTACGCGCTTGGGACAACAAATTGGAAGTCTTCAACGGGTGCAATAACACTTTATGCTCAGTGGAGTGCTGTCGTCTCCTTTAATATCAATGGTGCTGATTCAGGCACCGCGCCAGCATCGATCTCCTCAACAGGAACCGGTAACGGAACCTTCAATCTCCCAACGTCGACAAGCTTTCGCAAAGCTGGTCTGACATTCGCAGGATGGAATACAGCTGCGAATGGAACTGGAACCTCATATGCGCCTGGGGCTTCATATACCACCACAGGAACAGCAACTCTTTACGCACAATTCAACGCAACGTTGACCTATCTCGCTAATGGAGCCACGACCGGAACTGTTCCATCGCAAGTCGTCAGTCCAGCGAATGCGGGCGGCAACGGATGTAAAGTTGAAACGGGATATACCAACTGCCGCGTCTACACATTTCCGACGCCAAAAACCCCGGTAAAGAGCGGTCTTGTCCTCGATTTGGTAGCGGACTCCAGCTACATCAATGGCACAAACTGGTACGACAAATCAATCAGCGGATTTAAGGCAACTGCTACAAATTCACCAACTTACGACGCTGTTGAAAAAGCATGGACACTTAATGGCACAAACCAGTACTTCAATCTCGGGAATATTCTTAATTACACATCTAGTGCATTTACTGTTGAAGTTACCTTTAAACCAAATTCGGTAACTGGAACTCAAGCGCTCGTTACGCGCTATAACTCTGGCGTTGCAGGAAACTACTTCACGATATTAGACGGCAGCCAGGTTAAGTATTCCGTCGAGGCAGCACCACATGTCGTCAACGGAACAACATCCCTTTCTACGGGAAATAAATATGTAGTGACTCAAGTATTTAATAGTTCATATCAATTAACTCCTTATCTCAACGGAATTCTCAATGGAACTCCAACGACTCTTGGAAGCACCTACGCGAGCACCGTAAATCTCCTTATTGGAGCAATCCTTAATAACAGTTCGCCAACCAATTTCTTTAACGGAAAGATTTACTCTGTTCGTATCTATAATCGAGCGCTCACTGCTGCGGAAGTTGCCCAGAATTACGAAGCAGAAACCACCCCTCTTCCAACGACTTTCAATCAAACGTTTACAATCCCCGGCTCAATTCCAGCAGGCGACAGAATTCTTGTTGAAGCTTGGGGTGCAGGCGGCGGCGGTGTGAACTATCCAGGGTATTCCGCTAGCGGTGCAGGTGGCGCTGGTGGATATTCCAAATCAACAATTACTACGACAGGTAGCGCAGAAACTCTCACTGTTGTTGTTGGTCAAGGTGGTGAGGCGCTTGACTTAACCCCGCAATATGGTGGCGGTGGCGCTGGTGGCCTTTCACCGAATGCATACAAAGGAAGTTCTGGCGGCGGAATGTCAGGAGTCTTCAGTGGTAGCGATACCTCGACTCCATTAGTGATCGTTGGCGGTGGAGGTGGATCGTCACCTGGCGGCGCAACCTCTGATGGCGGTGGCGGTGGTGGTTCTACTGGAAATGGTGCTGGTGCAACATATACAAACCGCACTGGTCGCGGAGGAACAACTAGCTCTGGTGGCGCGGCAGCTACCGCAACCTCACTCTGCACAATTTCACCAACAGCCGGCCGTTCGCAGCAAGGTGGCTCTGGCGCAGGACACCCGACAACTAATAATGAAGGCGGCGGCGGTGGCGGCGGCGGTCTATTTGGCGGCGGCGGCGGCCATTGCGATGGAGCGCAGTCTAACGGCGGCGGCGGAGGAGGCTCTGGTTACTTAGATAGCACCCGCGGAACACTCATTTCAGGTGTAGTTGGAGCGACAGGAATTGTTACACCAGCAACCCAACCTGGCGGCCTCTTCTCAAATAATTATTCTTATTCATTTGGAAACGTCGCAGACTCAACTGTTGGCGTTGGCTTTGGCGGAAACGGAAACGCAACGAGTGTTGAAGCCGCTAAAGGTGGCGATGGAATGGTTGTCATCCATTGGAATGAGCCGTCAGATCCTTGGATTGCATCGACAAACGTCAACAACATGGAAAAGCCAGGATTCCGATTTACCGGATGGAATACAAAGGCTGATGGAACAGGAACCCATTACGAAACAGGCACAGTTCTCGAGCGCACAAATACCACGCTCTATGCAGAGTGGTCTTACACAATTACCTACGATGGAAATACCAACACTTCAGGTCAGCCGCCTGCCAATCAAGTTGCTACATCTGGATCTCCAGTAACAACGATTGCCGATAATCCAAACACACTTGCTAAGACAGGTTATGTCTGGGACGGCTGGAATACCCAGGCAAACGGTAAGGGGACAAATTACACAGCAACTGCAGATCTCTTTGGGCTTCCAAATACTTATATGCGCTTTAAGGCAAGCGATTACAACACTTCAACTAAGGTGTGGGTTGACTCATCCGGCAACGGAAGAAACTCTTCGGCAACCCGAGGGACTCCAGTTAAGACAACTTCACTTGCAGATAATGGATTATCAAAGAATTTTCCTACCATCAAGGGAACAACTTCTGATGGAATTCAATTTAATAATCCAAAACTACCTCAATACACGCTCTGCTATGTAGCGCGATATGCCGGAGCAACTCGAGCGAGATTAATTGATACTGCTGCAGAGAATTGGCTTTCCGGATTTTTCGGAGATGCAACAGGTGTTGCTCATCATGGCGGTTGGATTACGCCCTCATCTACGATCTCAAATGATCGAACCTGGCAGATAATCTGCGACTCAGGCGACACATTTCGTGATACGGGCGTAGCTAAAAACAGTGCGACTACGGCGATTAAATATCTCCCTGCCAAGCTTTCTGTCAATTATGGTGAGTATTCTGGTTCCTCACAGGCATCAGACTTCGAAATCGCAGAACTTATAGTCTTCGATTCCTATTTGACACTAAGCCAGATGCAACAAGTCGAAAGCTACTTTGCCGACACTTACGGATACATATCATCCGGAACAACAACAGGTCTCCCAGTTCCTTACATGCAGTACGAAGCGACTAACTATGATGCAAATGCTAAGGTGTGGCTGGACTCCAGCGGAAATAACCGTGATGCAACTATTGTTCGTGGAAGCCCGACGGTTGTCACGAACTCAGCGGCTAATGGTTCGACAAAAAGTGTTACTGCAGTCAAGGGAGGCACGACTGCTGGCATCACACTTCCAAATCCAAAATTGGATTCGTACACTCTTTGTTATGTGGCTCGTTACGCGGGGACCAGCAAGGGAAGAATTTTTGATGGAAAGACTGAAAACTGGCTCAGTGGATTCTGGAGCGGCTACAACGATGTAGCGGTCCATAATTCATGGATTACACCACAGTCAGGTGATACAAGCCTCAATTGGAAATACAATTGCGATTCCGCAAATAATTTCCGATCTAATGGAGTTATTAGAAGCAACGGGACTAGCACAACTACATATTTAGTTGAAAATCTTACGATCAACAATAACGGCGGCACTGGTCGCGAGACTTCTGACTGGGAAGTTGCGGAAATTCTGATCTATGAAACAGCAACTACTTCTTCTCAGATGCAACAAATTGAAGACTATCTCAAGACCAAATACGGATTGTGGACACCTGTTATTGCCTCCCAACGAGTCACCAACTTTGCATCACCAACAGGTGATCTCACACTTTATGCACAATGGAATTCATACATCACCTACGATTCCAACACAGCGACGTCAGGAACCGTCCCGCTTCCACAGTTAATGGTTGCTGATATTCCGATAGCTATAAAAGGAAATACCGGCACTCTCGCAAAGAGTGGCAACTCGTTTATGGGTTGGAATACGGCGGCAAATGGCTCCGGCACTCTCTATTTAGCAGGAGAATCTTTTACCCCAACAGCCAATACAACTCTTTACGCACAATGGGGAGCTGCAATAACCCTTGATCCAAATGGTGCAACTTCCGGCACAACCCAAGGAAATACGACAATTCCATTTGGGCAGTCTTTGACTCTTACACAAGGCACCTTGGCCCGAACGGGATTTACTTTTTCGGGCTGGAATACATCTGCAAGTGGATCTGGAACGCATTACGACACTGGCACAGCCTTTTCTGCAAGCACGGCGACAACTCTTTACGCCGAATGGAAGTATCGCGTTCTCTTTAATGCAAATTCAGGAACAGGTTCACCATCGGTAGATTCCAGAACTGCTACTGGAACTCTTCCTGTAACTCTTGCAACAGTAGGAACCCTTTCCAGAACCGGTTATACATTTGCTGGTTGGAATACATTGGCAAGCGGTGCCGGTGTTAATTATGCAGCGGGATTAAGCACGTTTACGAGCAGTACAGGAAATATCACTCTCTACGCTCAGTGGAATTCGACAATCACGTATAACGGAAACGGAAATACGCTGCAGAGCCCACCTGCTGCAACAACAGCTCTTGGTACGGCACCAGTAGTGCTGGCAACTCCAATTAGCTCTTTCGCGAAAAATGGATGGACATTCGGCGGCTGGAATACGCAGGCTAACGGTAAGGGAGTCTCTTACTCTGCAGGAGGAAATTACACCTCTGCAGGAAATATTACGCTCTTCGCGCAATGGAACGCTCGTATCACATACGATACAAATACAGCCACAAGTGGAACAGTTCCAGCACCACTTAACATCACTGGTAATGAGACTGCTACCGCGTCACTGAATGTCAATTCATTGGTGCGCGCCGGTTACGCATTTGTTGGCTGGAATACCAACGCTGCCGGAACCGGAACAAATATTGCCGCGGGCGGTCAATTCATCCCAACAGGCAATATGACTCTCTATGCAAAATTCACAGCAAATAGCTACACAATTACATACGAGTCAACCTCGGCTACTTCCGGCACAAAACCCGCCAATGGCACCTATACAACTGCTGGTACCGCCTACACAATCTTAGGAAATACAGGAAACCTCGCCCTTTCTGGACGAACCTTTGCTGGATGGAATACGCAGCCAAATTGCCAGGGAACTTCATTTTTCCCAGGTCAAACGTATGCAATCTCTGCGAATCTCGTTCTCTATCCTCAGTGGTGTGAAGGCTTTGAAGGTACAAATGGTCCAACTACAGGCGTTCAAGTACTCAATAATGGAACAACGTCTGCAACAAAAACTGGTGTCATTGGAACGGTAAGCATCGGTGTTGGTGCAAATAGCGCCATGGTTCAAGGCGGCTATGTTTTTATCAATCAAATCACTTCATCAACTGTCATCACATTCCCAAAGCCAGTTACATTCTTTAGCTTTACAGCATTCCAATTAGAATCAACTGGAAATTTTACGATTCGATATAGCGATGGAACAACGGGTACCTTGGCCTTTGCTGGAAATGCCCAAGCAACAAATAAAGATACTTGTGGTGCAGGATGCCAATACTTTAGGTTTGCAGCCCCTGCTGGAAAGATGATCACATCTATAAGCGTTCCACCATCAATTATCACCGGCACTTCCGGTCGTGACGGTTGGTTCATCGACAATCTCTGCTATACAACAGCTCCAACAGTGACATTTAACGGCAATGGCTCTTCAGAGACAATGACAGCACAAAGCTCTCTATCTTCTGCTGCACTCACCACAAATACAATTACACGCACCGGATATACATTCGCAGGTTGGAATACCGCGGCGAATGGCAGTGGCTCTGGATACGTCGATGGTGCCACATATCCATTTACATCAGATGTAGAACTTTTCGCGCAATGGGAAGCTGTCCGTTACACAATTACTTATAACGGAAATGGCAATACAGGTGGAACCGTGGGAGCCAACGACCAGATCACCACGGGTGCTGGTTCAATCACGCTAGATACAGCCGGAACTCTTGTCAGGGCTGGATACACCTTCAATGGTTGGAATACCAAGGCCGATGGCACTGGAACGGCATATTCAAGCGGGGCTTCATATTCCGCGCTAGCTGCAGCATCGCTCTTCGCACAGTGGACTCCAATCAGTTACACCGTAACTTACGCGCTCAATAGCGGAAGCGGATCCACGCCAACGCAGGCCAATAGAACTATCGGTCAGCAATTTGCAGTTGCCGCATCGACTGGAATTACACGAACTGGCTTCACCTTCACTGGTTGGATGGATTCTTCAACTGTATTCACGCCAGGTGAGACTTACACAGTGGGTGCTGGCAATGTTGTTCTTACCGCGCAATGGAGTCCAAACCAATACGTGACAACTTACAACACCAATGGAGCGACAGGAACTGTGCCAGTTGAAGGTAGCCATGGAGTCGGCGAAACCTTCACCGTCTCTAGTGGTTCTTCTTTGACCAAAGCCGGATACACATTTGCCGGATGGAGCGATGGGACAAATACGATCAGTGCCGGTGGTACCTACACAGTTGGTACTAGCAACATAGTTCTTACCGCACGTTGGATTCCTCAAGTATTTACAATTACTTATTCTGCAAATGGCGGTACCGGAACACCAACACGAACCTCTGATGCATTTACAGTCGGTACTTCTGCGATCACTCTGCCAACAGCTGGAACACTCGAGCGAGCAGGCTATGTCTTCCAAGGTTGGATGGAGACAACAACAGTAATTTCAGGAACCTACACACCGACAGCGTCAGTGACTCTCAATGCAAAGTGGATTCCAACTACACAGATAATCACTTATAACGCTAATGGTGGCAGCGGTTCGCTCCCGGCAGATGGTTCATTTACTACCGGAGCATCCGCATTTTCACTGCCAGGAAATACTGGTCCTCTCACACGCACCGGTTATGACTTTGTGGGCTGGTCAACAACACCAACGGGAAGTGTGATCAGCTCAACCTCTCCACTGGATGATCAGACTCTCTACGCGATCTGGACACCAAGCCAGCAGGCGATCACTTTCAGCGCTGGAACAGCTGGAGGTAACGCAGTTTCAGTCACAATGCCGGCAGATACTTCTCGCGGATATGGCTCTTTTTACACACTTCCTTCGATCTCCGACACACAAACTGGCACTTCTCCTATCTATCAATTTGCAGGCTGGAGCGACGGAGTAAATACCTACGCCCCTGGTGACAGTATTCAAATCTCAGGCGCAAAGAGTTTGACGGCCCAATGGGTTCAGATATTTAACGTTCACTACACGCTCAATGGCGGCACAACTACAAATCCATCAGCTGTTGCAGATGAACAACTGGCTGACGGTAGTCCACACAACGTCGCAGCTGCAACAGGTCTGAGTAAGAGTGGATACACATTTGCAGGTTGGATTGATCAAGCAGGACTATCTGTAGCCGCTGGATCGCAAATGACTGTCTCAGCAAATCGCTACTTGCTATATGCGCAGTGGAACGCCATCACCTACCAATTCCCATACAATTCAAATGGCGCAACAGAAAGTATTGCAAATGAATCTGGAACAATCGGCCAAACGATCACGCTTGCGACTGCTACAGATTTAACAAAGACAGGATTTGTTCTCAAGGGTTTCACTATTGGTACAAATCCAACTCTTCTGGGGCCGGGCGCGAGTTACACAATTGGCGCAGCGGGAGAGACAATTGCCGCTGTCTGGGAAGCTAAGAGCTTTAAGTACATTTATGATCTCAATCGCGGAACGACAGCCAATTCAATTTCTGCCGGTTCCGCAGCTTACGGATCCTCAATCACCGTGACGTCTGTAGTGCCGACACGCGTTGCCTATACCTTCGATCACTGGCTCCAAACATCTGGTGGATTATCTGCATCAGTAGGAGAAACCTTTACCGCAGGTAGCACACTGACAATGCCTGCTGAGAACATCACCTTGGTTGCCCAATGGGATCCGACTCTTTACACCGTTACTTATGCGCTTAATGGCGGAAGTGGCTCTCTGCCTACTCAGAGTCCGACAGCGCTAGGTGGAACATTTACATTGCCATCAGCACCTACTGCACCTGATGTCAGCCAGAATTTCTTGGGATGGAGCGATGGCAGCACCATCTACGCAGCTGGCGCTACCTACACAATGACAGCTAATAACACTACTTTGACGGCGCAATGGAGCACAGCACTCTTCGGAGTCACCTTTAATGCAGGTGGTGCAACAGGTTCAGTTCCAGCGGTAATCACTGCAGCCTCTGGCGCAGGTGTTCTTCTACCTGCGCCAAGTTCGCTAACTAGAACTGGATATGACTTTGCAGGGTGGTCGAATAATTCAATTACTTATCAAGTCGGCGATACCTTCACAGTTGGATCTGCGAATGCACTAATGACGGCGACCTGGACGGTTTCGCAGCCCGCAGTACCTGGAACTCCAACAGCGGTGCCAGGTGATGAAATTGGCACGGTCACAGTTACCCCAGGAGCCGGTGGTGGACCGGTTTCAAGTTACACAATTACCGCCCTCGATGCGTCGGGCAATCCTTTGTCGCCATCAAAGTCTTGTACTGTAAATGCACCCGCAACAACCTGTGTGATCTCAGGTCTGACAAACGGCACTGCATATAGATTTGAGACAACGGCAACAAATGCTTCAGGAACATCAACTGATTCAGCCGCATCATCTGCCGTAATTCCCGCAAGAATTCCTGGACCACCAACTGGTCTGGCAGCGACAACTGCAAATGCATCTGCTGTCGTCTCATTTACAGCACCGCTAGATAACGGTGGTTCTGCCATCACTTCATACACAGTGACCGCGCTAGATACTTCTGGTAATCCGCTTTCACCAAATAAATCATGCACAGTAAATGCACCAGCGACGAGCTGCACGGTTAATGGACTTACAAATGGAAGTGAATACAAATATGTTGCTACCGCCACAAATGCGATCGGAATCTCAGATACCTCAACAGTGTCGATTGCCGTTAAGGCAGCAACCGTTCCGGGCGCTCCAACATCATTAATCGCGACAGTCGGTGATGAAACTGCGACGGTGACTCTCACTCCACCAACATCCAATGGCGGAAGTGCAATCACGGGTTACACCGTGACAGCATCACCAGGGGGATTGAGCTGTAATGTCCCTGTTGGGTCAACGAGTTGTCAGATTACGGGGCTTACCAATGGCACGGCCTATACATTCTCAGCCATAGCGACAAATGACCAGGGAAATTCAATCACTTCAGCAGCCTCAACTGCAGTTACACCGTCTGGAATTCCTGCGCCGCCAACATCCGTGACAGCAACTGCAGGTGATGGTGAGGCAACTGTTTCATTTACCCCAGGTAGTGCAAATGGATCTGCAATCTCAAGCTACACCGTTACCGCCTCACCTGGTGGATCAACCTGTACCGTCAATGCACCAGCAACGTCTTGTGTAGTTCCAAATCTTGTCAATGGTGCAAGTTATGACTTCACTGTCACCGCAACTAATATCAATGGCACATCAGCGCCATCAAGCGCATCAAGCCAAGTAACGCCGCAGCAGGTTATTTCGCCAACGCTTATTGCATCAACTGCACCTAACGGAAACCAAGAAGTTGGATTTACGCTGGCTTCCACGGCGACCTTTACTGGTCAACCAACACCGACTGTGACTTACCAGTGGCAGAGATGTACCTCACCTACAGATGTGAGTACTTGTACGAACATATCTGGAGCTACATCGTCAACTTATGAGCTGGGATCTGCCGATGCAAATAAATATGTGCGTGTGCTCTCAACTGCAGCAAGCACAGCAGGAACTTTGGTAGACGAATCGCAGACATCTCCAAAGATCGAGCCACGACTTTCTGCAACTGCGCCATCATCTGGATTAACTCAACCGATCAACTCTCCATTTACCTTGGCCGCACCAGCGAGTGGTGGTTCTGGAGCCAAGGTTTATGCCATTACAACGGGAACACTTCCTAATGGAGTTACATACGATACGGCTACAGGAACCATTTCTGGTTCACCAACTACTCACGGAACTTACCCTCTGACAATTACAGTCACAGATGAGTTTGGTGTAACCGCGACAATGAGTTTCTCACTCGTAGTCTCTCCACCAACCGTTGCAGGGGCACCTAGTGGTGTAACTGCGCTTCGCGGAGATACGCAGGCATCCATCTCATTTAATGCACCAATCTCTGACGGAGGCGCAGCGATAACAAGCTATATCGTCACTTCTAGCCCTGGAAATAAGACGTGTACTACATCAGCCCCGAACACTTCGTGTGACGTAACGGGCCTTACAAATGGAACTCCTTACACCTTCACCGTGGTTGCTGTGAACTCTGTCGGAAATTCACTCGCATCAACGGCATCTTCAGCGGTAACACCGGCAGGAACGCCAACGGCTCCAACTTCTATAACTGCTACCCCAGGTGATTCACAAGCAACGATTGCGTTCTCTGGTGCTGGATCGAATGGATCTCCAATTACTTCCTATACAGTCACAGCATCACCAGGTGGGGCAACAGCGACGGGATCACAGAGCCCAATTACCGTTACTGGTTTGACCAATGGAACCGAGTACACCTTTACCGTAACTGCAACAAATGGCGTTGCAACATCAAGTCCATCCACGACATCAAATGGTGCAACTCCTGATCCAAATATTGCACCAACGCTTGTTAGTTCTGTAGCGCCAACAGGAAATGCTGGCGTTGGATATACCGTTGCCGGCCAGACAGATTTCTCAGGTGCTCCAACCCCAACAATTACATACCAATGGAAGATGTGTTCATCTGCAACGAACGCGAGTACTTGCGAGGATATCGTTGGAGCGACGTCATCAACGTATTCACCGGATAGCTCTGTCGTTGGAAAGTATCTGCGTCTTGAGGCAGTTGCAACTAATGCTGCAGGTTCACTGACTAACCTCTCGCCTGCAACGGCACTAATTGTCGACGCCCTCGCTTCTTCACCAACAATATCGATGAGCGGAACGCAAAATTCCGCACTTTCGCGTCAAGTTGCTTCAACTGGCGGAAAGTCTCCAATAAGTTATGCGATCACATCAGGAGCTCTGCCTAGCGGTCTCTCGCTCAACCCAACTACTGGGCTTATTTCTGGCACTCCGAGTGGACATGGAACCTTCACCTTCGACGTGACTATTACCGATGCATTCGGAGTCTCGACGACCTCCACGATCACTATGACCATTGCACAGTACGTCGCACCGGTCGCACCAAGTACACCATCTACGCCTTCGGCACCAAGTACACCATCTACGCCTTCAATTACACCTACAACGCCAACGCCTTCACCTACGCCATCACCTCCTGCAACACCAACACCAACGCCATCACCTTCACCATCACCTTCACCTTCACCTACGCCATCACCTTCACCTACGCCAACCCCATCTCCTTCTGCAACACCGAAGCCATCGCCTTCTGCGACACCGTCACCAAAGCCTTCAATCAAACCAACAGCTAAACCTTCTGTTGTACCGACAGTAAAACCAACACCAACACCAACTCCAAAACCAACAGTCAAGCCAACACCGGCAAAGAGCCCAGTTCAGATTGCACCAAAGCCATCTGGTTCGGGAGCAAAGGTGCAGATCGACAATTTATTGCCGGGACAAAAAGTCAAGGTAACGATTAGCGAACTTCAAACTCTTATCAAGCCAACAGCAAAGCCAACTTTTAAACCAACACCAAAACCAACAAAGAAGCCAGTCACGATTGTTCCTAAACCATCAGAGACAGGAACAAAGGTTGGGATTCAGAATCTCAAACCAGGACAGAAAGTTAAAGTCACAATCAAGAGCGGAGATCGTCCATGATCAAGAAACTACTACTAGTAATCGTGCTCATCACGCAGATTTCGGTTCTGCCGAGCTGGGGTAAGGACACTGTTCTGATTGATCGCATCACACAGAGCGAAGCGGAACAGCTTGACATTCAAATACCAGCAGAGACGCCATCGGGCTTCCACCAAATTCAGATCGAAGTCTCGGATGATGCTGGCATCGTAAGCGCTAAGACGATTCTCTTCTGCAAGAATTTATTGGGTGAGATCAAATGGGATAACAATTGCCCAGATCTTATTGAAGCGGCTGAAGGTTTTATGCAGCCATATGATCCACTTGATAATCCTGAAGATACACAATCGACTCAGGTGGCCGCTTTTGCGCTGCTCGGTGCTCTAGCAGCTGGAAAAGCAGCGTCAAATAATAAGAATTCAGATGGCAATTCAGGGGAAAGCTCTGATGGATCAGATCAAAAGTCTCGCGAAGATTTCGAGGAGTCAGAAGATTCTGAAGATTTGGCGTCGGTTGGTGCTGGAGGCCTTGCACTAATCAAGCGCTCCAAAAGTTGGGGAGATCGCTCACGCACATGGCAACATAAGCGCACCCAATCTGTCGATCGTTCCTGGCGAAGTGGCGCTCAATCAATCTCATCATTTTCACCCTTGGCTGCACGCACTATCGGCGATGGCAGCTACCTGCGCGCGATGCTCGGTTCATTCTCGCTTCTTGCTTATCCAATCTCTGTTGTACTTGGAATCTGGGCGTTGATCGACGTTGATCGTCAAGCACTTCCACCTGCAACATGGTTAGTTATTGCAATCGCACTTCTTGGCACCTTAGATGCGATGGCAGGCTTCTTTGCTGCTGCGATCTATGCCATCGGAATCACGGTAAGTGGAAATATCTTCACTCGTGAAGAAGTACTTACAGTTGCAGGCGTCATGATCATCTTCTTCGCACCAGCTCTTCTCGCAAGTGCCATCCGTCCAGTTCGACGCTTGATATCTTCTGGCGATGATCGCTGGGAGAGAATTACAGATTACGCACTTGTAGGACTGTTGAGCTACTTCACCTTGACCAAGGTTGTTGGAGCACTTAACGGACTTTCTGGATTAAAACTTCCAATATCTGCAGATGCAAAACAGATTGCTCTTATTGTGGCGATAGCAATTACTGCCCGCGTCGTCTTAGAAGATGTTGCTACCTACCTCTATCCGGCGCGACTTGAAGCAGTCTCACCTGATTACAAGGATCCAAGTACTTTTCAGCAAGTTATTTCGCTGGAGTTTAAGACATTTCTCTTTGTGACTCTGGCGATTCCATTTGTTGGATTCAACATCCAATTACTTCTTGGAACATTCTTCTTCTTACTCCCATCAATTCTTGGGCTCACAGTTGGCGATAAATACCCAAAGATTCCAGGCCTCGGTCGCCTACTTCCTAAGGGTGCTCTCAAGATCATCGTGATGATATTTGTAGGATCTATCTTTGCTAATTGGGCTGAAAGCCTTTTCGAAGACCCAGCAGACTTCATTCCATGGAGCTTTGCGCTGCTAGCAATTCCAGGGTTGGTCTTTAAATTTGCTGGTGATTTCGCCGCAAAACCAGGGTATGACTGGAGAAAGACTGAGTTCGGCCGAGTGGTTTACCGCATCGGTGGAATCGCGATCTACATTCTCATCGTGCAGATGGTGCGTGGTGTAGATCTGACAGCTTGGCTATAGGAAGGGGTTAACCAACAACTGCGGTGCCGCGGGTTACCTTGATCGGTATACGCTTTAAGCGCGTGGTTGCTGGCCCCAGAACTAAATCGCCATCGGATTCGAATTCAGATCCATGCGCTTCACAACGCCATCCAGAATCAGTCTTCTCAACTGGAACGCCCTGATGAGGACAACTCAATGAAAAGGCTATATAGCTGGACTCTCCAGTTCTTGAAATCGCAACAGGCTTACCTTTGAAGTTACCAATCGCAACTGAACCACCGACTTTAGAAAGTGCTGGAATTTTCCGGAGCGTAACTGATAGTCGCCCGTTGGCAAGTTTCTTCACGGCATCGTTGGCAGAAGCTGGAAGTGCTTGCACACCACTTGTGAGAAGGAGCAGACCGCAGGCTCCAGTGAGGAGCCTGCGGCGCGAGATTTCACTCATCGACTCTTAATCGCCGAATAGAGAGAGACATTTGCGCTAGCAAATGCAAGTTCGTCTGGAAGAGAACCCACAGGTAGACCGAGGAGTGAAGAGATACTGGCTGCAAGCCCTGGAGCAAGTGCTAGTTTCGCACCTTCGTATGCGGTAGTGCGTAACTTTGCCTTCTTATCATTTGTGACTTTCGCTCTAAGATCTTTAGCGTTGGTGATAGTAAAAAGCGTGATCGCATCAGCTGACGCCTGCGGAATAACGGCTTTCACAATGCCAGCTTTGAGATCAATCACTGGATTCTTAATGAGAATCTGCGAGTTATTTGCGGTATTGAAAATGACGATGTTAGAACCTGTGTGCTCAACACCCGTCTTTGTGCCGGTCACAGGAATATGAAAGACAACTTGTCCCTCTGCAGATGCAATCGAATCACCCATTACCGCTGCGGTTGCTCCACCTTGCACGTAAAGCACGACACCAGCTGCCTCAAGTGTTGAGGAGATGCCTTTTTCAGTCTTCATGTGAGTCATACTCTGACCTGGTTTTGCAGCGTCGGCCAATGCCGGTGTTGCAATTACTCCCGAAGTTATTGAAATCAGCAGTGCTAAACCAATAAATTTCTTTACCATTGCGCTCTCCTAGATCCTGATAGACATTTATCAAGAGAGTTTAAATTGGATTAGCCATTCTTTCTCTTTGAAAATTGGATGCGCAGAATTCAGAAATAATTTCTAGAATTTACTTCGCGTTTTTTGCTAACTCTGCAAGAGGCGGGCGAGAGATGATTACATTCGCGCCGGTGATTGAGTAATTTCCTGCTGCATGGGGAATCACAATCGCATCGCCTTGAGTAATTGGCATTGATAGAGCGCCAGCAAAAGTAATTTCGCCTGCTCCGTCGAGTACCAATGCAACGGCAAAGCCAGCTTCGAAATCACCGTTACCAGGTGCCAGATGAGCTCTGAAATAGCCATCAGATTTGATTGGCAGAATCGAACGCATTGCTCCACCACTGAGTGCATTTCGCATCACGAGTGAGTCAAATTCGCCATCGCTCAGCGGATCTAACATCAAAGCATCTGTCACAGTTTCAAAGCCAAGCCCTAAGTGTCCATCTTTAATTCCATCTACTGCAAAGCCTTCCCATTCAAGGAGAGCAGAGAGATCGGTTGGCTCTTGCAATTCGAGAACAAAGATCCCCGAATCAATTGCATGTGCAACACCTGCCGGTACCAAGATCGCATCGCCGACAGAGACTTCAGATCGACGCAGAGAATCCAAGAGCGCCTGTGAATCTTGAGCACGTACCAATTCAAGGAGAGCATCTTTATCCTGGCTTTCCTTAAATCCGAGACCGACTCCTGCTCCTGCTGGAGCCTCCAAAATAATCCACGCCTCAGTCTTTCCATGATCAAGACCTAAGTGTTGCTTTGCAAATGCTTTATTGGGATGGAAGTGAACAGGAAGGCGTTGATCGGGGTCGAGTAATTTAACAAGGACTTCAATACTCAAACCAAAGTGCGAGAAATGTTCTTCACCTAACCAGGCGATCGGATCTGCAGCGATTGCATCCTTGAGATAGCTGCCATCAGGAAGCTTTGATAAACCCTGTTCAGCCTCACCAAAGCGCGTGGTGATGGAGCCGATCCATTCTTCAGGCCGCATAGGGCCACCTGGGCCTTGGCGCAGCGCACCGATGCGATTGCCTCCACGATAGAAGTGATCGAATTGATTTGAAGGTAACTTTGCTGGAATTACTTTGTTCTCAGGCATAGCCAAAGAATATAGCCCATGGATAAACTTGAACACCATGATCAAGTCAAAGAGAAATCTTCCTAATCTTCCCTATTTTTACTCTTTGATTGACTGGAAGCTGCCCATCTTTAGCCGTAGAAAGAGTGCAACGCTCAAGGCGCAAACAATTGAAGATTTGGCCCATGCGGCAAAGAAGCGCGTCCCTAAAGTTGTCTTTGACTATGTCGCCGGCTCAGCTCTGGATGAAATCGGCTACTCGCGTGCACAAGATGCAATTCGTCGAGTCCAATTTAATGCCAGGATTTTGCGCGATGTTTCAGAAGTTGATCCCTCAGAGACGATCTTCGGTAGCAAGGTAGATCTACCTATCGTCTTTGCACCCACCGGCTATACACGCTTGATGCACCATGTCGGTGAACCTGCAGTTGCGGCAGCTGCTACTAAGAACAATCTCATCTACTCACTTTCAACAATGGGGACAACCTCACCGCAAGAGCTTGCAGACGCGGTCCCGCATTCACGTCGTTGGTTCCAGCTTTATGTGATGAAGAATCGCGAAGATAGCAAAGCCATTATTAAGCAGGCTCGCGAATCTGGATTTGAAGCGTTGATCCTGACTGTAGATACAACCGTTGGCGGAATTCGCCTTCGTGATCTGCGTAATGGGTTAACGATCCCGCCGCGGATTCGCCTTTCAACCGTATTTGCAATTGCACGTAAGCCAATCTGGTGGCTCAACCTCTTCACAACCAAGAAGTTAGAGTTTGCAGCTTTTCGTGGATGGAATAAATCTCTCTTGGAATTGTCGAACACCATCTACTCGCCATCGATCTCATTTGAAGATATCAAATGGCTGCAGAGTGAATGGGATGGACCGATCATCGTTAAGGGCGTCCTAAACGTTGATGATGCAAAGATTCTTGCTGAATTAGGAGTGCAGGGCCTTGTTCTCTCAAGCCATGGCAGCCGACAACTTGATCGCGGTCTTGTTCCTATTGAGATTCTGCCTGAGGTCGTAAAGGCTGTCGGCGACAAGATGGATATCTATATCGATGGCTCATTCTTATCAGGGCAAGATGTCTATGCAGCAATCGCCCTAGGCGCAAAGGCTGTCTTCGTAGGCAGGGCTTATCTCTACGGCGTAATGGCAGATGGCGAACGCGGCGTTGAGAAGGTCATCGAGTTAATGCGCAGAGATTTCGTTAACACTATGGCACTTACTGGCAATCGGAATTTAACCGAAGTGCGTGAAACTGGTGCAGTTCTTCGAGGCAAGAACTAGGTCGGACCATGGCAAATAAACCAGAGTTACTTCTAGCAAGGGATGCCAATACCGGTGAAGGCCCAGTAGTTGATGGCGGAGATTTGTTATGGGTCGACATTCCTACAGGCTTAATACATCGCACCGATCTCGATAATTTGAAGACTGAATCAATAACTCTTGGAAAATCAGTTGGCGCTGTGGCTCCGATTGAATCTAAAGATGCATACGCAGTTGCATATGAAGATGGATTCGGTTTTGTAGAAGATGGAAAACTGGTTGCGAAAAATCCATTTTTGTCAGACCCCAACTATCGAATGAATGATGCCAAGTGCGATGCTCGTGGACGTTACTGGGGTGGAAGTTGTCACAACGATTTCACTTCCGGTCTTGGCAAATTGCATCGCTGGGATGGCGGAGATTCACATAAAGTCATGATGGAGAATCTCGCGCTACCGAATGGTCTTGGTTGGAATCGAGAGAATACGTTGATGTACCTGGCCGATAGCATGACAAATCAACTCTTCGTCAGCGACTTCGATTTAGCAGATGATTTCGTACCGAATTTTCGCGAGCTAACCAGGATTGATACAGGCGTACCGGATGGGTTAGCTATCGATAATGAAGGGTGTATTTGGCTGGCTTTGTGGGGTGGTGCTCGCATTGTTCGTATTTCTCCGCAAGGAGCAATCATCTCTGAACATCACTTCCCTGTTGCACAACCTTCGAGCTGTGCATTCGGAGAAGATGGAATTCTTTATGTAACCTCGGCGCGAAAAGGATTATCGCAATCGCAATTAGCCGATCAACCACTGGCTGGTTCACTCTTTACACTGCAAACAGATACAACAGGTGTACCAGTTTCGAAATTTAAGGTTATCTCATGACACATATATCGCTCAAAAGTGGCGATCTTGAATTGGTGCTCGATCCTGACTTTGGTGGAGATATTCTCTCGATCAAGACTCTGCCGAATAACCAAGAACTTCTATTGAGAACTCCATGGGCAGATCGCGCAGAGGATGTAATTGCTGGGAGTCAGACGCCGTTTTCACTAGATCCTGTCGCGCATTGGATGGAGCACTATCGCGGTGGATGGCAGTTGATCACACCTAACGCAGGTGATCCACGAAAGATTCACGGGGCAGCTGTTGGCTTCCACGGTGAAGCAGCGATTTCGCAATGGACAATTGTTGAATCCAGACCAGAGAGCGTTCGAGTGAGCCTAGATTTGATTTCAATCCCAGTTCGAATCGAGAGAGTGATTTCACTTGCCAATAATGAAATCTCGATTACAGATCAGATTACAAATCTCAGTGGAGTTGATCTCGAATTTGATTACTCAAGTCACCCAGCCTTTGGGGGATCGCTTCTTGATGGTGAAGTTTCTATTGAAACTAGTGCTACAAAGTTCACATTAGATGAAGAGAGCGAAAGCGCTCATGGAGCATCTGGCAGCACGCATCAATGGCCTTTGATCAAGAGCGAGAACGGAAAAACCCTAGATGTAAGTAAGCTGCCAACACATGGAAGCAATTTGTGGGTATTTGGCTGGCTCTCTGAATTTGATGGACCAAAGTGGTATCGAATCAGCAATAAAGAGAAGAACCTCTCCTTTGAGATGCGTTGGGAGTCTGAGTACTTAGACTTTGCTTGGTTCTGGCTGGAGTTCAATAGCTCTCAAGGTTTTCCTTGGTTTGGCAGGGTCCGCACCTTTGCCATCGAGCCATCGAGCACGCAGACCAGCGGAAAGAACCGCAAGAGCATCCTCAATTTAACTCCACATCAATCCACTGAGATCAAGCAGAAAGTAACGGTCACATTCTAATGAAAGTACTTATTACAGGTGCTGCAGGGCTAATCGGCAGCGAGATCGTAAAGTCCCTCGTTGATGCAGGCCACCAAGTAGTTGCTACAGACCGCGTTGATATCGATCCATCTCCATCGGTAACTTTTACAAAGGGAGATCTGACTTCTCCTGACTTCATCGCAGAATTAGATTTCGCATGTGATGCAGTCATTCACTTGGGTTCAGTACCTGGCCCACTTCACGATACCGATGCAAATGTTCTACAGAACAATGTGATGGGTACCTATCAAGTATTTGCTGCAGCAGTTGCAAAGAAGGTGCCACTTGTTATCTACGCATCAAGTCTTTCAATTTATGGAACAGCCTGGTCTGGACCATGGACATCTCCTGAATATGCGCCATTTGATGAGAACCATGCTCTCCACCACTTTGAGAGCTACGCCCTTTCAAAAGAGGTAAATGAACGCTCTGCAGATATGTGGGCCAATCGCAGCGAGACTGCATTTGTCGGCCTACGTTTTCCCCACACAAATACCGCTGAAGTCTTCTATGAATTTAGGCGCAAGATGGAAGAGGGCGATCAAGAAACTCTCAATACCGGCGCAAAGATTCTCTGGTGCTATCTCGATCTCCGCGATGCAGCTAACGGAATATTGGAGATTTTAAGTAAGGGTGCAACCGGTTCTGCTGCCTATAACTTTGCAGCCCCTGACACATTTGCACATAGGCCGACGCTGGAGTTGTTGGCGCAATATCACCCAACAACTGAAGTGGTCGGCCATCTACCTGGCTACACATCAATATACGATTGCTCTGCCTGGTTGGAAGAGTTTGGATATAAGCCGCAATATCTCCTTGATCGCGGTTAATTCGCTAATTCTCGTGCAATAGACTTGGCCCATGAAGAGGTACACAGTTGCAATCGTTGGTGCAGGGCCGGCGGGATATTTCGCCGCTCAAGCACTGCAGAACCTCCAGAGCGATGACCTCGCATTCTCTATCGACATTATTGAACGCCTGCCGACTCCATGGGGATTGGTACGAAGCGGTGTTGCACCTGATCATCCAAAGATTAAGACTGTGGCAAAGGTCTTTGAGAAGGTTGCTACCGCGGGAAATGTCCGCCTTTTTGCAAACGTAGAGCTCGGTTCAGATATTTCGATCGCCGACCTCAAGGCTGCCTACGATGCCGTAATCATTGCAACCGGTTCTTCCCTCGGTAAGAAGTTAGGAATTCCTGGCGAAGATCTTGCTGGATCGATGTCTGCCGCGACATTTGTCCCTTGGTATAACGCCCATCCAGATTTTAAGGATGCAGATGTTGATCTCTCAACAACGACAGCTGTTGTAATAGGTGCGGGAAATGTTGCGATGGATGTTGCTCGTATGTTGGCTCTCGAACCAAGCGAACTCGACCCAACAGATACAGCCAACCACGCAATTGATGCCTTTAAGAAAAGTGCTGTACGTACAGTAGTCATAAGCGCTCGACGCGGTCCCGAGCATGCAGCATTTACATCTCCTGAACTACGCGAACTGCCAAAGCTCGAGCACACCAATGTCATTATCGAAAAGCGCGATATTGATGCAGCGATTGCTCGCGTGGGCGAAGAGATTGAGAAAGATGTAAAGAGTAATCTTGATGCGATGGCGCTCATTGCCGATCAAGTTCCTGCAGGTCACGAGCGCACGATGAAATTCCAATTTATGGCAACTCCTAAAGAGATTCGTGGTAACGGTAAGGTTGAAGAGATTGTCTTTACCAAGACGGGTACTGAAGAAGAGTTTTCAATTCCTTGCGGCCTAGTAATCACAGCTATTGGTTATGAAGCAGCGCCACTTGAGGGTATTCCTTACGAACGTGGAAAAGTCGTCAATACAGATGGCCGCGTCTCTGAGAATGTTTATGTTGTGGGCTGGGCTAAGCGCGGACCATCAGGTGTAATTGGCACAAATAAATCAGATGCTGCAGATGTTATGAAGCTACTGGTTGAAGATTTGAAAACTCCAAAAGATGCAGGTGATATCACTGAGTTGTTGGGCGATGCCGTCGTTGTTTCTCAATCACATTGGGAGGCCATCAACGCCGCCGAAATCGCAGCCGGTGAGCCACATGGAAAACCGCGAATTAAGAGCGTAGATAAGCAGGAATTACTGGGTTTGGGCGGTCTTTGAACTCCCTGTAGTATTACCCACCTGGCGTGCGTAGCTCAACGGATAGAGCATCTGACTACGGATCAGAAGGTTAGGGGTTCGAATCCCTTCGCGCGCACGAGTTAAGCCTTTGGTGCCTTTCACACCAAGGGCTTTTCTTTGCCCCGATGTTGCAGAAAATCCTTCTTGGCGTGAAACAATCGTGAAGTGAAAACTCGCCTAATCCTGGCCATTCTACTCACCTTCATTGCATCTTTCTTCCCTGCAACCTCCCAAGCAGCAGATGATCGAGTTTTCTACTACGGCAAGGAGGATGAAATCAATCCAGAGGTATTGAGCGAGTACTTTGATGTGAGAAGCCTTCAGGTCGCACTGACTTCCAGCGGATATGTTCAATTTTACGTTCTAATGCACACGGAAGTAGATGAGGATAAACTCGTAGATCAAACCTACATTGCCGTACTGATCGACACAGACGGAAAATCTGGAAGTGAATACGGCTTCAATACAGCTGGCATAACTTATTACGGAAGCTCAAAATCTGAACTGAAAGTTTATGATAATAAAAATGGAGAATCTAGGGAAATTTCTGGTTGCGATGGTTCATCTTGGATTACTGAAGATAAGGATGCAATTGCCTTTGAGGTTCTTGCTTCGTGCATAAAGAATGTAACCAGCGCTTCAGCAATTGCTATCGCTTCGGATGGGACGAATTACGATTTTTCTCCCGAAACCATAAGTGAACTCAAGTTTAAGACCAACTACATGTCCACGAAGCCGTGTACATCAAAAACCAAAGACACAAAAATCATTTATAAGAGCACCCAATACATCTGTATTCAGAAAAATGGAAAGTGGAATTGGGTAGATTATGGGCCAATCGCAGCCGCAAAAGCAAAGTATCTAACGGAGAAAGCGTTCTATAAGTGTGGTTTGCACGTAAATAATTTGGGGGCGGTTTTAAGTGACAAGGGAAAGACCCTTGAGCTTGATGGTGTTTACAAATATTTAGTAACCGAAAATCAATTTGCTTGCATTACTTCAACGCTCGGAATGCCCTCTTCGGTAAAATCAAAACTCAGCATGACGCGTGCACTCGATGGTATCCAGAGTGCTAAATTTGGGAAGATTTCGGTGGACTGGAATTTCCATCCGAGTGATGGCCTGAGCATCACCTTTACCTATAACTAAAGCAGCGGGCGGACTTCGACCTTACGGTTGCAGGCTTTAGAACCTTCGTGGGCTAAAGCCATCGCTTCGTCATGGTCTGCTGCATTGATAATCCAGAAGCCGCTTTGGAATTCATCGTTATCAACATAAGAACCATCGAGAGTAATTCCAGCATCTGCGCGGTTATCTACAAGCTTGGCTGTCTTAGGTGAATCCACACCACAAGCAAAGATCCAATGGCCATTGTTCTGCAATTTATCGTTGAAAATATCGATGGCAGCCATCTCATCAGATGATCCTGTACGTGATGCTGAGTCAATGACGGAAAGTAGAAAGCGCACGGGAATCTCCTTAATTAGGCGCGGATAATTGCAACTGCGTTGAGAATAATAATTGCTGCTGCCACCACAATGCCAAGTTGCTTAGCGGGAAGTTTTCCAACCAAGCGAGCAGCGATTGGGGCAGCAAGTGTGCCGCCGAGGGCTAAGCCACCAACAGTTGCCCAGTTGATATCGATGCGGCCAATCTGCGCTAAGAATCCAACTGATGCGGCAACGGCAACTACGAACTCTGCAGCACTTACTGTTCCGATTACTTTGCGTGGCTCTGTTGATGTAGTGGAGATAAGGGTTGGTGTGACGATTGGACCCCAACCTCCGCCTCCAGATGCATCAACAAATCCGCCGGTAAAGCCGAGATAACTTAAGAATCGGGGGTTCTTAATCTCGATCATATTTACCTGGCCCTCTGTTTTAAAGACGTTGCGGTAGAGAAGGAGGAATCCAAGGAAGAGAAGAAGAGTTGAGATAAAGATCTTTGAACTTGAGAGATCGATAAAAGAGAGGAATGTTGCACCAAGGAAAGCACCGATTCCACCAGGGATTGCTAGACGTATGAGAATTTTCTTATCTACGTTTTCCGCGTGCCAGTGCGATGCTCCAGATGCCAGAGTTGTTCCGATCTCAGCTACGTGAACTGCGGCAGAGGCGACAGCGGCAGAAGCGCCTAATGTGACAAGTAGTGTGGAGCTGGTGAGGCCAAAGCCCATTCCGAGTGCGCCATCAATAAGTTGAGCGATAGTTCCTACGAATGCGAAGAGAATCCAATTCATAGGAGAATCTTAAGGATTTTCTCTACGCTCTCTTCGATCGGCGCGGTGCCATCGATTACCAAATCAGGATGGGTTGGACGTTCATAATCTTGGCCAACGCCGGTGAAGTTCGGAATTTCACCTGCAGCAGACTTCTTATAGAGGCCCTTTGGATCGCGTGAACGGCAGATTTCTACTGGAGTATCTACGAAGATCTCTAAGAATTCGCCATCATCGAAGATGCCCTTTGCGCGTTGACGATCGACTTCAAATGGGCTGACTAGAGCTGAGATAACAATCAAACCAGAATCAACCATCAACTTAGCAACTTCAGAGACGCGTCTGACATTCTCCGCGCGATCTTCAGGAGTAAATCCAAGATCCATATTGAGACCAAGACGCAAGTTATCGCCATCAAGAACATATGCATGAGCACCTTGTGCAAAGAGTCGCTTCTCAAGTGCATTAGCGATCGTAGATTTTCCAGACCCAGATAGACCGGTGAGCCATACAACGCGTGCTTTCTGGTTCTTTTGAGCGCTGCGTTGGACCTTATCTACCTCGTAATCCTGATGGGTCACATTTGAAGCTCGGCGCAATGAATGACGAATCATTCCCGCACCAACAGTCTTCAGAGTTAAGCGATCGACGAGGATAAAGTTTCCGAATTCGCGATCATCACTATAGGGACGCATCACCAATGGAATATCAGAGGCAACCTCAACGTCACCGATCTCATTCATCTTCAAGGTATCTGTTGAGATGTGTTCGCCTGTGTTGACATCAATTTTGTGACGAATCTTGGTGATGATGGCAGGAGTTGTCGAAGGTCCACTAATCATCAGATAAGAACGGCTATGGATCAGTGGCTCTTCATTGAGCCAGACCACATGAGCGGCAAAGCGATCTGCAGCAACTAAATCTTCTTTATCTGCAGCGATGACATCACCGCGGGTTGCATCAACTTCAGGGGTAAGCACCAAGGTGACGGCATCATCTGTATCTGCCTTTGTAATTTCATTTTCAAAGGTAACGATTGAAGAGATCGTCGCCTTCTGATTGCTTGGGAAGATGGTGACTTCTTCCCCTTGGGTGAAGGTTCCACGGCGCACAGTTCCTGATACTCCACGGAAGTTATCTGCGCGAGCAATCATCTGAATACGCATCAAACCGCTGGCAGAAGGGTCCTTCTTCTTCTCCCAGCTCTGGATTGCATCCTGCAAGGTCTGACCTGTGTACCAAGGCATCTGTGTACTTGGGAAGACGACATTGTCGCCAGCAAGTGCGCTCAGCGGAATGATGTGAATATCTTTTACATCCAGGCGTTCAACGGCGCACTGGATATCAGCAGAGATTGCATCGAAGACTTCTTGTTTGTAGCCCATCGCATCGAGCTTATTGATTGCAATAATTACACGAGAGACGCCCATCAGCGAACAGATTGTGAGATGGCGAAGTGTCTGTGTGCGCACACCTTTCATCGCATCGATAAGCACGAGGCCGATATCGGCACGAGAAGCTGCAACGACCATATTTCGTGTGTACTGCTCGTGGCCTGGTGCATCGCTAATAATTAAGCGCTTTCCGTCAAGGAGCGACATCGAACGGTATGCAACGTCAATGGTAATTCCCTGTTCGCGCTCTGCTTCGAGGCCATCGGTCAACAAACTAAAATCAATCTCTCCTGCAGGAATTGTTGAACCACTGCGTCGAACCTTGCGTGCTGCACCAATTGTGTCGTGCGGAATACTGTCGGTCTCAACGAGCAAGCGACCGATTAGCGTGCTCTTTCCATCATCTACGCTGCCGCAGGTAAGAAGACGAACTATTGCCCCGGCCATTAGAAGTAACCTTCCGTCTTCTTCTTCTCCATCGAATCTTCATTATCGCCATCAATCAGGCGAGTAGCGCGTTCACTGAGCTTTACCTGGAGAACTTCTTCAACAACTTCTTCGATCGTTGTCGCAGTTGATTCAACCGCCGCAGTAAGTGGGTAGCAACCAAGAGTGCGGAAGCGGACCATCTTCATAAATGGAGTCTCACCATCGCGAAGTTGGAAGCGATCGTCATCGACCATAATCATCTGATCACCGCGCTGCACCATTGGACGCTCTTGCGCGAAGTAGAGCGGGTTAACTTCAATGCCTTCCTGCAAGATGTAATGCCAGATATCTGCCTCAGTCCAATCAGAGATTGGGAAGACGCGCATAGTCTGTTCTGGCGCAAGGCGTGTGTTGTAGGTGCGCCACAATTCTGGGCGCTGTTCACGTGGATTCCAACGATGGCCAGGATCGCGCACGCTAAAGATTCGCTCCTTGGCACGGCTCTTCTCTTCATCACGACGAGATCCACCAATTGCCGCATCAAAACCATGCATATCGAGTGCTTGGCGAAGGGCCACAGTCTTCATCACACGTGTGTATTCAGAGGCATTTGTATTAAATGGATTGATGTTGGCTTCGACGCCCTCTTGATTGGTGTGAACCAGAAGCTGTGAATTTGTTTCAGCGACGATGCGATCGCGGAAGGAGATCATCTCCTTGAATTTCCACGTTGTATCAACGTGTAGAAGAGGAAATGGGATTGGGGATGGGTAGAAAGCCTTACGGGCAAGGTGTAGCAAGACCGATGAATCTTTACCGATTGAGTACATCATTACCGGCTTCTTAAAGCCAGATGCTGTCTCGCGAAGAATTTCGATCGATTCGTTCTCGAGCTCTTTCAGAATTGCTGGAATCTTCTTCATTACTTCACAGCCTTAAATTCGTAATCTGCATGTGTCTTGCCTGTCTTAGCCAAGAAATCTTCCTGAACCTTGCTCGAGCGATCTTGCTTCACCGTTGTCGGGGCGAGAGTCAATTTATCCCAATCAGAAAATCCTTCGAACTGTGCAAATTTCTGAATCTCGCGCACCTTCTCGGGATTATGTAGATCGACAAAATCTACATCCAAGATTGGGCAACCTTGAGCCTGTGCAAAGTGGAAGTAATCGGTGTAGAACTTTGTGTAGTTGGTAATAAAGGTATCAAACTCGCGAGGATCTAAATCGATCACGAGATCTGAAGTGCTCGCTGTATGCCACTTACCTGAAGCATTCGCCTTCTTATGTGAGACAAAGCGATCCAAATGGTTTCTGCGAAGGAAGATAATCGAAGGCTTAAACTCAGAGATGATCGATTGCAGAACAGGATCTGAAAGATGTTGCGGGAAGATCTTGATGATGTGAATTCCAGGAAGGCTCTGGATTGCTGCCATCGTGCGATGGGCATCTAGCGAAGTTGTCTCAAATTTGAAGTACTTCCACGCCTTACGTTGCTTACGAAGGTTAAGTGAGTAACGTAGAGAGAAGAATGGATAGAAGCGATTGATGCGCTCAATCTGAGAATTCCAGGCGTTGAATATGAAGAATTCGCCGTAATATCTAAAGCCCACTTCTTCATTTGATAACAAGCTACCGATTGCGTGCGTGCCTGAACGAGGGAATGAGACAACAAAGACAATCTTTGATTTAACAGGTTGTGGTTTCTTGATATAGCGAGTGTAGAAATACTTTGGGAGGGCCTTGATATTGAGGAGGGCCTTCTTGAAGGTGAGAATAAAGTCAGATTTAGCGGGCTTTTTGCCACCTGTGCGCTTATCGGACATTTTCCGATCTTATCAGTGGCCTATTTGATTATTGGTAGTCTTGGCGCATGGCATCGAATCCAATCAACACAATGGATCGATTCACCTCATTTTCACAGGAAATCCAAGCGATCGAGGCCCTTCGCAAGTCGCGCCGTTCAAAGGTGAAAAAATATCCTACGGTCAGCGTTCTTGTATCGACGCTGCGCGCAGATGATCTCTCCAATTTATTGGATCAACTCATTGATCAGAGCCTTCCAGTTTTTGAATTGGTGTTAGGGCTGCACACTATTGATTTATCTGTCGGCCATAAACGCCAGATTGCAGCTCTTAATCGTCGCAAGGTAAAAGTAACTATTGAAAAATTTATGGAAGATAAGACTCTAGGAACTATTCTCTCTAGCCTTGCCGAGATCTCACAAGGTGAATACATCGCCAAGATGGATGATGATGATTACTACGGCCCAGAACACCTGCGCGATCTTGTCGATGCCGCACTTGATACTGGCGCTGAAGTAGTGGGTCGAGCGATGAATTATGTATATCTCGAGCCACTTGATCTGACTGTTCGTAGATTTGCACCACATGGAACTCAAGCTGTTGAGCTTTGGAGCGATTGGGTCTGTGGCGGAACAATCCTGGCGCGACGCGATATTGCAGAGGCTGCCGGATGGTTTGGTTCAGGAAATACCGCGGTCGATCGTTTCTTGCTCAGCGGTGTGACAAATAACGGTGGGCGGATCTGGCGCACCTTTGGCGCTGGATATATCTATCGCCGCACATTTACCTTCCATACATATGTGACTAATTATTCGAAGTATCTCAACGGCGCAAACGAGCAAGTTGTTGGAATTTGGGATGACCCAATCTTTGGAGGGCAGCGATGATGTACGAGCCATATCGCTTTACCCGCCCCAATGATCTAGCCCTTGTTGCCAAGCCAAAACTCTCAGTCGCCGTTGTTATCGCTTGCCGCGATGGACAGGAGAAACTCGATCTCGTCTTGGCATCCCTTGCCGCACAGAGCTACCCAGCGGCACTGACCTCGGTCTATGTCATCGATGATGGAAGCGCAAAACCACTCGTTCTACCGGCGATTAAGCCAGCTCAGACAAAGCTGATTTCATATAAGAACAGCCCTGGTAAGTGGGGAAAGACAGCCGCTACAAACGATTGTGTTGCACGGCTAAAAGAAGATGTTCTCTGGTTTATCGATGCCGATATGGTCTTTGAACCAGATCATCTTGCGCATCATATGAAGTGGCATCACGATAGCCATGATTACGCTGTCTTGGGTTGGAAGAGATTTGTAAAGAATTGGTCATATAACCCAGAAGCGCTTCTGACTGCACTTAAGGCCGGTGCCTTTGACCTCTTGCATGAAGAGAGCTGGGGTAAAGATCTCTGGGAAGAGCGGGTTGCTCGTACAGAAGATTTAGTTAAACCTGCACTCGATGGATACCGCGCATTTGTTGGTGCAACTTTCTCAATTCGCAACGATCAATGGCGTGAACT